>WBZR01000038.1_pt1 | contig 211738 bp, 177 predicted proteins | sample 5204231 | NCBI WGS metagenome assembly WBZR01 (sample SAMN12412403, study PRJNA552823) | activated sludge metagenome | isolation source: activated sludge from anammox sidestream of wastewater treatment plant... | place: USA: Virginia | collected 2017-08 | reverse complement strand
GAGTAGGAGTTGGTGAACCGAAAATCCATTTATATGAAGCACCGGTTGCAGAAGTATCCCATGTTATGCTGACAGTTGTTGTCGAACCCGGAAATGACGTTAATGTTACACCCGGAGAGGGAGTTTGTATGTTAAATGAATTAAGCGGAAAGTTTGCTATTAAGACAGGCGCAGTCCAGCATTGATAATTACCTGTCGAGTTATCCATCCATACCGGCCATAACCTTGAATTCCCCGATGTCATTCCGATATAATCACCTGCGTATCCCCCTGCAAGCCCGGAAATTGGTCTCGGTCTGAATCTATGGTCACTGACTACATAATCTGTCCATGTTGTTGCGCCATCAATAGATCTAGATAGCATTACCTCAGCTGAATCGGTAGCGGTATTTCGATTATCGTAATAGAGAACATTTATTCCACCAAATTCATCAATTCTGATTGCATTGAAGAACTGAACTTTTCCGTTACCGGGAGTATCCTGATTAACTCTGATAGGAGCAGACCAGTTAGTACCACCGTTTGTCGAGTAATAAAGTATCATATCAGCGGCGTCAGTACCCGCACCGTTTCCGGATGAATTTTGTGGCGAGACAAGATAGACCCAACCATTTCTCGGACCACCGCTTCTATCTACGTCAATTCTCGGGAAGCCTGCGGTTCTGATACCGTAACTACCAAAAGAAGTAGTCCTTATTCCGTTGATTGGAATTGCCTGATCATTGACAGTCCAGGTTGTTCCGCCATCCGTTGATTTTGCAAAACCAAGATACTTTTCAGTATAAGGTGATGTGGATTGTGAGGTCGCATATGTTACATATAAGACACCACCCGGTCCCACTCTTAAATCAACACCATGTGAAAAATGTCCGGAGATACCCGGATTAATTTTATACGGCGCTGACCATGACTGACCATTATTCGTAGTATATGAAATGTATATCCAACCTGCTGTACCTGAAAATCTGGTCCATGCAACGTATCCTCTGCCATAGTACGGGCTTGCCGGATCATCATCTGTGGTTGCCAAGTTTTTATCATCGTTGTTTGAAGTTGAAATCGGAACGTGTGACGAGAAAGAAATTCCGTTGTTTGTTGACCAGTTAGACCAGATATTCAAACTGTTACCTAGCCTCGTCATGATGAAAGTACCATCTTTATCAATAATTGGTCCCGGATCTCCGCTATGCCCGGAAATTGGGGTTGAAGGTAATGTATCCGATCCATACCAATTTGCACCACCGTTAGTGGTAACATAATTACCTTCACTAATGAATAACGACCCGCCAATATTTGTAGCATTTGACGAAGCCCACATTATATCGTGGTTTGTGGGATGCCGTGTAATTATAACTTCACTTTGGTTCGTGTTTGTCCTTGGCAGAACCCTGAAGTTCGGAAATACAGTGATTGATTCCAAATTATTTGAAAATTGTCTCGGTTTATCCGAAAATTTAAAATCAACCGGTTTATCCGAATAATCTGTATTTATGGCACCCGGTATCGTTTTGATAATACTGTAACGAGGATCATCTTTAACAACGTTATCGTCTGCCGATTTCTGTGCTATAAACACAAAAAAACCCGCTATAATTAGCGGAATAAAAAATAATGTTTTCTTCATTTTGAATTTTATTGAGAAAGGAAAGCCATACTATAAAAATTGAATATTAATTACAAGTAATAAATTTATTTAACAAGTATAAATTTTTCATTCAATATATAGAGAAAATGATAATTTGATTTTAGAATGGAGCGATATTATTCTTCCTTTTTATGAGTTAATAATTTTAAAATCAAACAGACAACCCATTTATAGAAACTCTCAACTTACTAACTGACTTATTCAATTTAACAAGAGATAAAATCATTAAAAGTGAAAAGCAGTAAACCCTTCACCTATAAAGGTTTGCAAGATCAATAGCCATTACATATGACTGAATTAAGCTTGTTTCTGCGGATTATGTGACAATTTTCGAAGGAGTGGAATAGATTTTCTTTTTAGTTTAAAAAAAGAATCTATGGACACGATGGAGAATTGCACAAATGTATTATACAATCTTTAATTAATTATTCTGAATTTTTCACCTCTATCATAATAAGCTGAAATTCGTCTGTAATTTTATCGTGAAGTATATTTGAAACTCGGTTTAACTAAAACTCGACTCTTATTATATTTTTAATCTTAACAGATTATCTTCTTAAGGCGACAATCTCTCAATAATCCATTCATTGTTTTCCAACCGGTACCTTATTCGATCGTGCAAGCGGTTTTCTCTGCCTTGCCAGAACTCGATGGAATCAGGCTTTAACCTATAACCACCCCAAAAATCCGGAAGCGGAACACCGGTTAGTGAATACTTTGCAGAAACAATCATAAATTTTTTTATTATGTCTTCCCTCTTTTTTATTACGCTACTTTGGTTCGATGCCCAAGCACCGAGCCGACTTTTCAACGGTCTGCTTTTGAAGTACTTTTCGCTTTCTTCCTGTGAGACTTTACTTACTTTACCTTCAATTCTAATTTGTCTCTCCAAATCTATCCAAAAGAATAGCAATGATGCGTACGGATTTTCTTTTAGATCATTGCCTTTGCGACTATTATAGTTCGTATAAAAGACGAAACCGTCTTTAGAAAATTCCTTCAACAGGACTACCCTTGAAGATGGTTTACAGTCTTTACTTGCTGTGGATAGTATCATAGCGTTCGGCTCGTTTATCCTTGCAACTTGTGCTTCGTTAAACCATTTCTCAAACTGAATAAAAGGATTTTTTTCGACTGTAGTTTCATCCAACGAAGCCTTTGTGTAATCCTTTCGGAGTTCGTGAAGTTTCATTTACCGGTAAAGTAATTTAAGCTCGTTGTCAATAGATGCGGGGATTATAACCTCGCCGGGTGAAAGATTTGAAAATTTTAATCTTGAGATTTCAAGTTTATCTTGACCGTTGAATTTATTGTCGTTGTTGGTATCGCGCCTGTAGAAAATATAAATTTCATCTCTATCAGCGAAAATTCTATAACCGCTGAGTCTCACATTGTCGGGTGAAATTTGTTTTATATTTATCGAGTCAATGCCAGTAAAAAATAAAGTCTCACTATAATCAGCGTCTTTTTCATCAGTTTGTTCTTTCGTGCTGAATATTAAATATAACTTCTCCTGAAATTCGTAACAATTCACTGAGTTTATGACAACTGAATCTGCAAGTAAAATCTTTGTTGAAAGCGAATCCCGGTTGTAAATTACAATATTGTTTATATCCCGTCTGAACAAACCCTCATCACTTCTGGAGTTTCCATTTTCATTGGAGCTTATCCTGTCAAATTCATCTCTAACTTTTTCAATAATATCTCCCGACTCAATTTCATTCAAATAAACCGGAATTAATACATTAACTGAATCACTTGCGAAATAAGGTAATCCGTAATTTACATCGTATTTCTTTTTACCTCCTGAATTATCTTTTTCTACACTGTGTTCAGTAATTTCTTTCTTAACCTCTTTCCTGAAAATTCCGCAAGAGATGACAACCCCCAGTAAAATCGAACACGCGATTAATAATTTTGCAATTTTCATTTTACCGATAATCCTGTTCCAATATTAAATTCTTCATTAATTTCAATCGGCAATTTACCGTTAAAATCAATATTACCTTTCAGAGCGCTGATAGTTGCGTTAATAGTTGGTTGACTTTCACCATACGAACAAACATAGGCACCGACATCAAGAAAACCCTGTAATATATAAGGATTTCCCATTGAAACAACTACAACATCTTTCCCTGCTTTAATGAGATTGTTTATTAATTCTTGCTGTTCTTGAGGTAAACCTACTGTCCCGGTAAAAATCCTCACACGTGCAAAAACAGGAATCAGAATCACGTCATAATTTTTTGCATTACTGACTATAGAATTTAAATTATCAATATCCCCTTCTAATGTTAATGTATCAAGTATTGCAAACGGGCTTTGCTGTAAAAATGCGCTTGCCATAACCGGTGCGTTTAATTCAGCATCACCATTTTCAAGCGAAATCATCATGCACGATTTCCCTTCCCACCTTGAATCAAAGGGTAAAATCTTATTTTCGTTTTTTACTAAAGTAATTGATGCATCCGCGATCTTTTGTGCAGTTTGCTGCACCATAGGGGAATTTACAGTTTGCTGAACAGCATCAACATTAATAAATCTTTCTTCCACGATACCGAGCCATTTCTTCGCGTTAAGAATCTTTCTTACCGACCTGTCTATTCGTTCTTCAGAAATTTCACCGTTGTTTACTGCACTTACAATCGTTTCAATAGTCAATCGTTCATCATCTGGCATTAAGATAAGGTCATTGCCAGCTTTAACCGTCATCAGCGCTACTTCTTCAGTTGTGAAATATTTTGTTATACCATGCATATTAAGCGCATCAGTAACAATCAATCCTGTAAATCCAAGCTCATCAATAAGGATATCGTTAATAATCTTATCTGAAAGCGAAGATGGAATATTCGGTGTATTTTCCACTTCCGGGAAAGAAAGGTGTGCGGTCATTATTGATTTCACACCGCTATTAATGGCGCTGATAAACGGAACCAACTCAACCGTATCAAGTCTATCACGGCCAAATTCAATAACAGGCAGATCACTATGTGAATCAATATCCGTATCACCGTGACCCGGGAAATGCTTTGCGGTAGCAATCGTCCGGGCATCCTGTAATCCTCTTATCATTGCAGTACCCATATCTGAAACCAGTTTCGGGTCTTGACCAAATGACCTGACATTAATGATAGGGTTATCCGGATTATTGTTTACATCCATAACCGGTGCATAATTCTGATGCACACCGAGTGCGCGACATTCAAGTCCGATTACATAACCCATTTCGTAAGCAAGATTTGTATCACCGGTAGCTCCAACTCCCATATTGTTTGGGAACTGGCTACCCTCTTCAAGTCTCATGGAAGTTCCTCGTTCGTAATCTGCAGATATAAGGAGAGGGAGTTTGGAAAGTGATTGAAGTTTATTTATCAGTTCGGCTTGTTGAGTAGTACTGCCTTGAAAAAAAATAATTCCACCAATTTTATCCTCTTCTATTAATTTCTTCAACCGGTTAAATTCCTCAGGATTATTGTCCAGATTAAAACCAAGAGAATGTGATATTATCATCTGGGCGACTTTTTCCCGCAATGACATACTCTTTAAAGTTTCGTCAACCCAATCATTTACATGAGAATAATCGTCAGGTATATTTACAAAACTTATTGAAATCAACACGACAAAAGTGAAAATTATTTTGAATGGAAATTTCATGATTTATTTTTATCTAAACTGTCAGTGACCTTTTTGAAATAATTCATAATCTCCATTGGTAACGGCACAATCAGAGTTGAATTTTTTTCAGCAGCTATTTCAGTCATTACCTGAAGATATCTTAATTGTAGCGCGTTATCGTGTTTGCCGAGTATCTCCGCTGCTTCAGCAAGTTTCTGCGCTGACATGAATTCGCCTTCGGAATTAATAATTTTCGCCCGCTTATCCCGTTCAGCTTCAGCCTGTCTTGACATAGCCCGGATCATCTCTGCAGGCAAATCAACATTTTTTAGCGATACGCTCAGTACTTTTATACCCCATGGTTCCGTTTCAAGGTCAATGAGATCTTTTAGTTTGGTATTTATCATTTCACGGTGTGAAAGTAAACTGTCAAGTTCTGCTTGTCCTGTAACTGTCCTCAATGTTGTTTGTGAAATTAGAGAGGTCGCATACATATAATCTTCTACTTGTATGATCGCGCGGTTCGGGTCAACTACCCTGAAATATACAACTGCGTTTACTTTAACCGAAACATTATCTTTAGTGATTATATCCTGAGACGGAACATCCATCGCAATCGTCCTCAGGCTTAATTTTACCATTTTATCAATAATCGGTACTAAAATTATTAAACCCGGTCCTTTTACTGCAACAAATTTTCCTAATCTGAATATTACACCGCGCTCATATTCATTTAAAGTTCTAAATGATCGGATCAGGATTATCAACAGAATAAATCCGAAAAACCCGCCTAATACAAAAATTACGCTTACGAATGCTTCAGTCATTGCTTATAATTTAAATTTTAAAAAACTCTTATGTAATTCCAATCTCTTCAAAGTTTTCCCTAAAATGAAGAAGTTTATCTTGAATTGGATTAAATTCATCGAACTTCATTAGTTCAATTCTGAATTTATTTATATCCTTCAGTTCCCTTAAATATCCTGAATAATATTTTCTGAATTCTTTAACGCCAAGTCTTTCACCTTTCCATTTAACTGCTAATTTAAGATGCTCAAGGCAAACATCAACTCTCTCTGCAATGGATGGAAGTTCTTCGTTGAATCCATTCGCAAGAAAAAATTTTGATTGTCTGAAGATAAACGGATTTAATATTGCCCCTTGTCCAATCATTACAGCATCAGGAGTGTAGGTATCAAATACAAATTTCACATCCTCGGGTTTCGAGATACCACCGTTTAGAATAATCGGAATTTTAATACCTGCATCTTTTATCCTTTTTATCCATGTCCAATCAGGTTCACCTTTATTCCCCTGTCCTCTCAACCGGCAGTGTACGGTCAAAGCTTGTATTCCGATATCTTCCATTATTTTTGCAACCTCTATAATAACTATCGAATCTTTATCCCATCCTAACCTTGTCTTTAAGGTAACAGGTAACGATACAGAATTTAAAACCGAATCAGCAATAAATTTCATCTTCGGTAAATCCTTTAACAAACCTGCGCCTGCTCCACGCATCGCGACATTTTTCACCCAACATCCACAATTTATATCTATGAAATCCGGGCTTGCCTGTTCAGATATTTTAGCAGCTTCAATCATTGAATTATCGTTCGACCCAAAGATTTGAATTGCAACAGGTCGCTCCTCTTCATAAATGAATAGTTTACGACGGGACTTTACTGCATCGCGGATTAAACCTTCCGATGATATGAACTCGGTATAAACCATGTCTGCTCCAAGTCGCTTGCAGATTAATCGAAACGGAGGTTCAGTTACATCCTCCATGGGTGCGAGCAAAAGTTTACCCGAAAATGACATTTGGAATTCATTCATCGTATAAAGTTATAGATTTGAATCCGTATTAAAAATTCAATTTTCTTATAAACGTTTCCCAAATATCAATAAATTGTATTCAACTTCAGAAAGCAAGCCCAAATAATGAGAATCGAATTATGCGTTTAAAAGCATACTTTAAGAATAACGGTTAACTTTCTGGATACTAAGTAATGTTTGTCAACTTTCAGATAATTTCTTTTAAATAGTTTCTGTTAGAGAACAACAACAACTTTTATATCCGGATAGAGAGTGTAAACTGGCAGGAATTTTCATTAAACGATAGAAGTAATTAATATGCGGATCCCGTTTTATCGGGACCCGCATTTAATTTTGCCCACTTATTTTGCTAGGATCATTTTTCGGGTAGAATTGATTCCGGTTCCGGTTTGCAAATTATAGAAGTAAACTCCGCTGTTGAACCCGGAAGCATTCCATTGAGTTTCGTAAACCCCAGGCGCCAATTTAGAATCTACAAGAACCGCTACTTGCCTGCCAAGCATATCATAGATGGTTAGTTTAACATTGGTCTGTTCGGAAACAGAGAAATGGATTTTTGTAACCGGATTGAACGGGTTCGGAAAATTCTGTGAAAGATTGAAGCTCTCCGGTACAGTTGATGAGATTTGATTAATTCCAACCGTTTGATTCGGTGAATAAGATACATGTCTGGCTAATTCCGTTCCGGCGATTGAAGTTGTAGATGAGTATGTGAGACGAAATATCGGATACTTTAAATCAGGAACGTAATACAAATAATTAACAATTTCAGTAACTACACTCATTGGCATGGGTGTACTTACAGAATCCCTCATAATCATTTCAACCCTCACTCTGAGCGCATTACTGAAAGTACCTGCAGGCAGAATAATTGTACCCCAGGCATCAGCTGTACTGGTTATCGTACCATTTCTCTGAAATACAAACCCCGGGTTTTGAACTGTACCTGAAAAATTATCTGTATAGCTGTCACCGTAGGAGAAAGGATACTTATAGTGAATTCCGGGTTCAGTAAGGATTTCTTCTAAACCCGTCATGCTTGTACCGTAATACAAAACACTCCCTGATTGAAATGTATAATAAGAATATGCTTCATTTTCAATATCCTTAGATACAATCGTAGCATTCGGATAATTTGAAGCAAAGGGAGTTCCTGATACATTTATCCAGTTTGTTTCGCTTGAATCAGGAAGAAGAATCAAACCTGAGTAGTCCCAAGTCTGATTAGAGCCGGTGTTTCCGGGGAATATGTTATTCGTATCGCAATCACGGCTAATATACCTGTCACCAACAGAAGGCGGGTGCGTAACGGTTGTTTGCGCTTCAGTGAATTGAAACGCAATGACCGACATAAAAAGGATTATAAGAAGTTTCATTTTTTATTTTATTAGTTTGAAAAATTTAACAGGTTAGAAATCCTGTTATCACATTTAAAATATCAAGTAAAGAAGTTGTTTACTTATTGCTTCTACAAAAATTTTTATGACAAGTTCCTTTAAAATTAAGATATCTTTATCATAAAAAAACTCTGCGAATTAATTCACGGAGTTTTATTAAAAAAGAAAAAATGATATTACAATTTAATTTTTCATGAACCTTTCTTTCGCAGCGATAGCCTCACCTTTAATTTCTTCCGGCAACCTGCTACTGAATTTCTCTAAGTAGTTCATAATCTCATCCGCCTCATTAATCCCTTGATCTTTATCAATCTCAAATAATTTTTTTAATGCGTTCTCATCTAAATTTAGTCCACTAATGTCAATTGATCCTTCTGCGGGTAATCTACCAATTGGTGAATCGAAATAATTTTCCGAGCCATCAAGCCTTTCAAAAATCCATTTCAATACACGGATATTATCTCCAAATCCAGGCCAAAGAAATTTCCCATTTTCATCTTTTCTAAACCAGTTCACATAAAAAATTCCCGGCATATTATCTCCGCCTTTGATTCCCATATTCAGCCAATGTTTGAAGTAATCGCCCATATTATATCCACAGAAAGGTAACATAGCGAACGGATCATGGCGCAATTGCCCAAGTTTACCGAAAGCCGCAGCTGTCATTTCCGAAGAAACTGAAACACCTAAGAATGTACCGTGCTGCCAGTTAAAAGATGCATTGACAAGCGGGACGAAACTGGCTCTTCTACCACCGAAAAGTATGGCATCAATCGGAACTCCATCCGGGTCTTCCCAACGCGGGTCTATAGTTGGACACTGACTTGCAGGCGAAGTGAATCTTGAATTAGGATGAGCAGCTGGTGATTCCGAGCGGGGTGTCCATGGATTGCCTTTCCAATCAGTGAGTTTAGCAGGCGCTTCATCTGTAAGACCTTCCCACCACACATCACCATCTTCTGTTAAAGCAACGTTTGTAAAAATTGAATTTGATTTCATTGAAGCAATTGCATTCGGGTTAGTCTTCTCAGAGGTACCGGGCGCAACTCCAAAAAATCCGGCTTCAGGATTAATTGCATGAAGTTTTCCATCGCTTCCGAATTTCATCCATGCAATATCATCACCAACAGTTTCGATTTTCCATCCGGGTAAAGTCGGGGTTAGCATTGCAAGGTTTGTTTTTCCGCAAGCGCTTGGGAAAGCTGCAGCGAGATATTTCTTTTTACCCTCCGGCGAGGTGATACCGACAATAAGCATGTGCTCTGCCATCCAACCTTCATCACGAGCCATAACTGATGCTATCCGCAATGCAAAGCATTTCTTTCCGAGCAATGCATTTCCACCGTAACCTGATCCGTAAGACCAAATGCTCCGCTCCTCCGGGAAATGAACTATATATTTCGTTGAATTACATGGCCAGGTTGAGTCTTTCTGACCTGGCGATAGTGGATAACCAACCGAATGAAGACACGGTACAAAGTCTCCGTCACCAAGAACATCCAAAACTTTTTCTCCCATTCGGGTCATAATTTTCATATTCATTACAACATAAGGCGAATCGGTTATCTCAACTCCGATGTGGGCAATTTTTGAACCTAACGGACCCATACTAAAAGGTATGACATACATGGTTCTACCCTTCATACAGCCATCAAATAAACCGTTAAGAATCTTTTTCATTTCAACCGGATCCATCCAGTTATTCGTCGGACCTGCATCAATTTCATTTTTACTGCAAATGAAAGTTCTGTCTTCAACCCTTGCAACATCGCTGGGATCTGACTTAGCATAATAAGAGTTGGGGCGTTTTTGCTCATTGAGCTTAATCATCTGACCGCGCTCAATCATTATATTCGCCATTTGTTTAAACTCTTCTTCAGAGCCGGTACACCAGTGTACATTTTCAGGTTTACAAAGTTTTTCACACTCGTCAACCCATTCGCGTAATTTTTTGCTGATATACATAGTTTCTATTTTTTGTTAATGAATTAATAATTTTAACTTAATTTATTATAACTTTTAATTCAGAAATATTTTGATTTCATTTTTCAATATTTGTTTTTATGGATGTAAGGTTGTAGCTCATCAAAATTCCAATTGGTTTTGTTTGTTCAAAATTCATCAGAACAATTTTCAACATGCTCATTATAGGGATTGAAAGTACCATACCCGGGATTCCCCAGATATAACCCCAGAACAAGAGCGAAAGTAATATTAGTATCGGGCTGAGGTCAAGCTTATCGCCTAATATTTTTGGTTCAATTATATTTCCTTTTAAATTCTGAAGCACAATCAATACTACAAGAATTATTATTGGTGTATAAATATTATCGAACTGCAACAACATTGATATTCCAGTAAAGATTGTAGCTAAAAACGCTCCGATATTCGGAATGTAATCAGCAATGAAAAACATAAAAGCCCATACAAGAAAAAAGTCTACTCCAAACAACCAAAGTATTAACCCTATAATTACTGCTAAGGAAAAATTTAAAACCGTCTTCCCAACTATATAACGTCTAACCTCTGAAAATATATCTGCCATTGATAATGTAAACTTTCTTGACTTTTCAGCTGTAAATGCCCGTTTCAATCTTATTTTTAAACTCGAAATTTCAGATAACATGAAAGCAACATATAATAAGATAAGAATGAAATTGCTAAACAGGTTCAGTAAACTTGTAAAAATATTTGTAACAACTGAGGTAAAGGAAGCTTCGGCTAAAAGGTTTTTCAATTGAAGCGATTCCTTAATTTTCAACTCATCCTCAGGTTCGAGTTCCAGAAATCTCACCGCTGAATTATACAAGTCATCAAATCGCTGTTGATATTCCGGCATACTCGAAGTGAACGAATTAATCCCCGTATAAATTACAATGCTCGTCAGGTTTGAAAGTACAATAATTGAAATGAGAACGATAGTAATTGATGCAAAACGAGGTATTTTTCCCTTCAACATCCAATTATGAAATGGTTCAAACAGAAAGGTGATAATTACAGCAATAAAGAAAGGGAGGATTATTGACTCTAGTTCCTTTAAAAGAAACACCAGCACAATTATCAATGCGATTGACAACAAGATTGTAATTATGCGTAAATATTTATTAGAGCCAATTTCAGACATAGTTCGGATTTTTTTTATATCTCAACGGATCGTTTACACCTGCAAGTTGAAAACCTCTCAACCTTAATGCACAACTGTCGCACTCTCCACAGGCAATTTGTGTTTCTGTATAACATGACCAACTAAGGTGAATCGGTGCATTCAACTTTATAGAATTTTCCACAACTTGTTTCTTGTTAAAACTTATCAATGGTGTTACAACATTTATTTTAGATCCAGGTTTGGTACCTTTTGAAATCATTTCATTGAATGACTTGAAAAATTCCGCTTTACAATCCGGATACCCCGACGAATCTTCCTCCATTGCGCCAATGAAAATTTTTTCCGCTGAAATCACCTCTGCCCAACTTACAGCAATTGCAAGAATATTCGCATTTCTAAATGGTACATAGGTATTAGGTATTCCGCTGCTTTTGAGCTTTGCTTTTTTAATTTCAATTCTTTTATCTGTTAAAGAAGATCCACCTATTTGTTTCAGGTGAGAAATATCAACAACAAGTTTATTCTTAACGCCATAAAATTCCGCAATATCATTAAACGCCTTTAGTTCACGTTTCTGCGTCCGTTGTCCATAGTTGACATGTAAAAATGCAAGATTGAATTTTTTCGAAGCGATAGCAGCACATAGACAACTATCCATTCCCCCACTCACTAAAACGATTGCCGTTCCCTTTTTCAATCCCATAAATATTTAACTTCGCGTGCTTTTCGTTCCAATTCTTCCCTGAAATCCGGATGGGCAATATTTATCATGCTTTTAACCCGTTCGCGCATAGTTTTACCCCAAAGGTTTGCAACTCCGAATTCAGTGGCGACAAAGTTTACATCTCCACGGGAAGTTGTTACACCTGCGCCCTCCTTAAGGCATGATACAATACGGGAGACGGCACCGCCTTTTGCTGTTGATGGTAGTGCAATAATTGAACGACCACCTTTACTTCTGATTGCACCTCTGACAAAGTCAACCTGTCCGCCAAAACCGGAATAATTCCTGTACCCTATAGAATCAGCACAGACCTGTCCGGTGAAATCTACTTCTATTGCGGAGTTTATTGAAACCAGATTATCGTTCCTTGCAATTACAAAAGGATCATTAACAAATTTTGTTGACCTGAATTCAATTAGAGGGTTGTTGTCAACAAAGTCAAATACTTTTTTTGAGCCAATCAGAAATGAAGAAACAACTTTATCTTTCAGAAAGTTTTTTCTGCTACCGTGAACAATTCCGGCTTCCATCAGGTCAACCAATCCATCAGAAAACATTTCTGTGTGGACACCAAGATCTCTTTTCTCGCGCAATAAAGGTAACACTGCATCAGGAATTGCACCGATGCCCATTTGCAATGTGTCCCCATCTTTAATCAATTCAGCAATATTATTACCGATCGCATCATAAACGGCTTTATCTTCGTCCGAAAGGTCCTTCGTCGTATTTTTCACTTCAATTAGTTCTTTATCGTGCCAGACAATGTAATCAAGTTTGCTAATGTGAATAAAATTATCACCGAGAACTCTTGGCATTTTAGGATTAATTTGAGCAATCTTTATTTTTGCACATTCGGCTGCAATCTTCGAACACTCATTGCTTACACCAAAGGAACAATACCCGTGTTCATCAGGGACTGAGAGATGCAAAAGGCAAACATCAACCGGTATTACGGATTCCTCAAGCATTCTCGGAATTTCTGATAGAAAAGCGGGAGTAAAATCAGCCCGTCCTTCATTTACAGCCTTTCTTACATTTCCACTTGTAAATAGAGCATTGAGCGTAAAGTGACCTTTCATTTCAGGTTCAACAAAATCCGCCTGATTAAATGTTGTTAATTGGTAAAATGTTACATTCTGCAATTCTCTATACCGCTCAAGAAGTTTTGATACAAGTAAATCCGGGAAGCAACTGTTAGCATGTAGCCAGACTTTGTGATTAGATTTTACTGCTTTAACGGCGTCTTCCGCTTCTATGAATTTATCGGAATAATTAAATATCATTTACCAATTAAAATTTTTGAATTTCGAATGTTTCAGAAAACACTTTTTACTATAGTCTAAAATATACGATTAACCCCTCTTTCAGAGTATCATATACTGCTCGAACTTTAAATCTTCCCAACCATTTTTTTCGGATTGACTTTCTCAGTAAACTCTTCGTCAGTTAGCAATCCAAGTGAGATCGCAGCCTCGCGTAAGGTTGTATTTTCCTTGTGAGCTTTTTTGGCAATCTTTGCCGCATTCTCATAACCGATATATGGATTGAGCGCAGTCACAAGCATAAGAGAGTTTTCAAGATGTCTGTTGATAACCATAAAGTTCGGCTGGATTCCAACTGCACAATGTTTATTAAACGAATCACACGCATCACCAATCAGTCTTGCAGAATTCAGGAGATTGTAAATCATAACGGGTTTAAAAACGTTTAATTCAAAATGTCCATTCATACCGCCAACAGTAATCGCAGTATCGTTACCAATAACCTGAGCGCATACCATTGTCATAGCTTCCGCCTGAGTCGGGTTAACTTTACCCGGCATAATTGAAGAGCCCGGTTCATTTTCAGGTATTACAATTTCACCAATTCCTGATCGTGGTCCGGAGGCAAGCATACGAATATCATTTGCAATTTTCATTAAACTTACAGCGAGTTGCTTTAATGCTCCGGATGACTCTACAATCGCATCGTGTGCTGCGAGTGCTTCAAATTTATTAGTGGCGGTGACAAATTCATGGCCGGTAAGTTCACTTATGTATTTTGCAACTATCTTGTCGTAACCCTCCGGAACGTTTAATCCTGTTCCGACTGCTGAGCCTCCCAGAGCAAGTTCTGAAAGGTGAGTTAAAGTATTTTCAATTGCTTTGATGCCGTGACTGAGTTGTGATACGTATCCGGAAAATTCCTGTCCCAATGTTAACGGAGTAGCATCCATGAAATGTGTTCTGCCAATTTTGACTACATCATTGAACTCCTCAGATTTCTTTTGTAATGTATCCCTGAGTTTTCTTATGTTCGGGATTGTATGTTCAACAATCATCTTCATTGCGGCAATGTGCATTGCGGTTGGGAATGTATCATTTGAAGACTGAGATTTATTCACGTCATCATTCGGATGAATGGTTTTATTCTGATCCAATAGTGAACCACCGTTCAATTCGTGTGCACGATTTGCAATTACTTCATTTACATTCATATTAGTCTGAGTTCCTGAACCTGTTTGCCAGACTACAAGCGGGAATTGGTCATCGAGTTTTCCATCGAGGATCTCATCACACACTTTTGAGATGATTTCCATTTTCTCCTGTGACAACACCCCGCAATCTTTGTTTGCCATCGCAGCAGCTTTTTTGAGATAAGCAAATGCATAAATTATTTCAAGTGGCATTTGATTACCGCCGATTGAAAAATTTTGTTTCGACCTCTGAGTTTGCGCACCCCAATATTTATCGGCAGGTACCTGTACTTCACCCATTGTGTCGTGTTCGGTTCTGTAATTCATAATGTTGTGAGTTTTAATATTAATATATATAGTAAACTTAATATTCCTAAAATTGAAAATACCGGGTGTATTTTCGCAAGCCAGACCGGACCCGGTGTTTCGAGCATGAGATCCCTGATAAATAATATTGATCCGAGAAATGCAGCAACGCAGAAGAACCCGAGCGGTATTAGAATTTTCAAATCTTCCTCGAATGAAATCCAAATCACGAGCGTAACTATTCCAATACCTGCGAGTATTCCATGAAGAAAAACAAATAACTTTCTCGTATTGCCAGACTTCAATAAGTTTGACAATACAATAAATCCAAGTACAGCAGACAAAGAGAATACTATTAATGTTAAATAAATAAACATCTTCACACCTCAGAATTATCAATGTAAAACGGAAATAAATTTAACCGCATCAATTTTTCACTTTCTATCATTAGCTCTATACTCTGCTATAACTGTGGAGTTCAAACTTCCACGAACAGTGAACTCTCCAACTAACTTCATCCACCTTGGTTCAACAACTTTCACGAGGTCATCCAATATTCTGTTAACAACATTTTCATAAAAAATACCTTCATTTCTGAACGACTGCAAATAGTACTTTAATGATTTAAGCTCAACACATTTCTTATTAGCAATGTATGAAATTGTTATCACTCCAAAATCAGGTTGCCCGGTCTTTGGGCATACAGAAGTGAATTCGTTTGCTTTATGTGTGATCAGGTAATCCCGTTCAGGGAAAGAGTTTTCAAAGGTTTCAAGAAGCTTTAACTTTAGCGGGTTGGATTTTACTGGATTGAATTTTTTCATCCTTAAATTTACCCATACACATCAGTAATTAAAAGTTAGTTCACTTTCACCACCTAACAGTACAACCTGAAACTCTCTTTCAGTATCTGCACAACAGTAACTGATGACATACTTGCCGCCTATAAGAAAAGTTTTCAGGTAATAGTAATCATAAGTCACGTCAACAACTTCCAGAAATTTATCGGGAAAGATAGAACTGCCGTCACGTAGGTCTAGATATTTCATTTCGTCAATGAGTCCCGTTCCGATCATTTTTAACAATGCTTCACGTCTTGTCCATAGAATTAAAAATTTATTATCACCAAAACTTTTATCTTCAAGCAATTTCCTTTCGCCATCCGAAAAATACTGTTCCGAAACAAATTCGTCCGCCATAGAAGTATCTCTATTCTCAATATCAATTCCAACGGGAGTTTTATCTCCGATAATTAAAGTTTCAGCACAATTTACTGACGAATAATTAAGCTCAATTCCAAACGATGATTCCGGTTTACCGGCGTAGTTACGGTGGATACCAAATCTTGAGTGCATCATTTCCTTCAGTTGTTTGATACAACCGTTTCCATTTTCCGGAATATTGAGATAAATAGTGAAAGGTTTAAATCCGCCATCCACGCCTGAGTAGGATATTTTCGGGGTAACTGATTCGATGTAAATTTTTTTAATTGAATTCATTAAGTTTCTCTTCGAGTATTTTAGCGAGCGATTTTACGTTCGGATATAAGAGAATTGAATTGTGGTCACCGGGGACATCATGTACAATAACACCTTTCTGTGCAAGTTTCTTCCAACCCAGGTACTTGAAATCTTCAATATAAAAAGTTTTTTCTTTCGCTCTGAAGAGGTTAATTTTAATGTTGTTCGGTCTGAGGATATAACGCTCTGCTGCTCTGGCATTAGCGTTTTCAACTTGAATAAGTTGTTCCGGTAATTCCTCATCAGTAGTTTGATATTTGCTTACCTTTGATTTCCAAATAACAAAATTTAACCTGCGCTTAGTTGATTTTACAATCCGGTTCCAATTACTGATTTTGGTATTAATCGGAGCCACAATAAAAATCTTCAAGTTATACAATATCCGTTTTAAAGAGAACCAGCTTTTCAAAACAAGCCTTTCGAAATATTTCTTATCTGAATGAAAACGAAATGCAATCGAATCAAACATTCCTATAAATGAAACCTCTTTGTTTCTATCCCTAAATTTCCGTACCATCTCAAAAGCAATCCATCCACCAAGCGAGGAACCACATAGCAAATAAGGACCGTTTGGATTATGAGCTAAAATTTCTTCAACGTATCTTTCTGCCATTTCCTCAATTGATTCTAGCGGTTCCTTCTGGAGATTAAGACCCGGCGCTTGAAGTCCGAATACAGGTTGATCAGCGTCTATAACTTTAGTCAGTGGCTCGAACTCGAGGACATTACCACCAACTCCATGGATACAATAAAGCGAAACTTTCCTGCCGGTAGGTTTCATGGGGATAATTATTTCGTTACCGGATATTTTCTCAGTTTGGCTTAAAACATCTGCGATTGATTTTATAGTCCCGTTCCTGAATAATTCTGCAAGTGGAAGGTCTAAACCGAATTCACTCTTAATCAGCGAAGTCAACCTTACAGCCTTGAGCGAATTTCCTCCGAGCATGAAAAAATTATCGTTTATTCCTATGTCATCAAGATTTAATATTTTCTTCCAAATTTCAATCAGAATGCGCTCAGCTTCAGAATTTTCTTTTGTGGTTACTTCAGGTTCCTGAATTTCCACCACCTCATTTCCAAGTTCATTATAGATTACTTTACCGTTTTCATTTCTTGGGATTGTGTTAACTTTATATATCTTGTCCGGCAGCATGAAAGTTGGTAGTCTGCGAAACAGGTAATCCCGTATTTCTGAATTTGCATATTTTGATTTATGGTATAATGCGAGTTGCGTCATATTACCACCACCATCAATATTATTAACTACGCAATCCTCAATACCTGAATCATTTAACAACTCCCTCTCAATTTCTTCAGGATCCACATTAAATCCTCTGACCTTAATCCGCCTGTCTTTCCTTTCTACGAAATAAAAATTACCATCAAAATCTAACTTACATATATCACCGGTTGCAAAATATCGAACACCTTTAATATCCCTGAAATTCAAACTATACTCATCATTCAGATATCCTGGCGAAAGCGAATCACCGCAAATATATAATTCACCCTGTATCCCAATCGGTACGTGATTTCCGTTACTGTCAAGGATATATAAACGTGATGCACCAAATGGTTTCCCGATGGGAACTTCAGATTGGATAGCAGACTTTATTTTATGAAATGCTGCAACAACAGTTGTCTCGGTCGGACCATAGGTATTTATTAATTCCGTTTTCTGCTGATTCAGATTTAACCAAGATTGAACAGCCTGCCCGTTTATTGATTCACCCCCGACTATTACCATTCTGAGCGAGTCGCTAATTGTTACCAATTCATTTTCCAATGCAAACACCAGTTCATGCCAAAACGATGTCGGTAAATCAATCAACGTAATTTTGTATTCAGAAACGAATTCAAAAAATTTTCTATGAGAATAAATTATTTCCTCAGACCTAAGAACAAGAGTTGCTCCGGTACACAAAGAAATGAAAATTTCCTCTACTGATATATCAAAGGCAATTGAAGAAAACTGAAGTACTTTATCGTGATGAGATACTGCATATTCATTGATTGCAGCACTAACAAAATGTAAAAGTGATGAATGTTTAATCCTGACTCCCTTTGGAGCACCTGTTGAACCGGACGTAAATATTATATAGGCATCTTTATTCAAATCAGGGTAACATGATACAGTCATCGTCAGCTCCTCATTTACCGGATTGAAAGAATTGTAATTTAAAACCAGAATTCCTGAATTTTCAAAAATAGTATAAGTTTGGTCATCAGTTACAATCAAATCCGGTTTTGCATTTGATATATTATCCATAGTCCTCCCGCTTAAATGATCGGTATCAATAGGTAAATATACATTCCCAGATTTCAGGATACCCGAAATCACACATATCTGTGAAACTGATCTTTTCATACAAACAGCAATCACTTTGCTGTTGAGCGAAAGGACATTATTCAAATACTGTGAAAATGTATCAATACAGGTTTTAAAATCACGATATGTAATTTTTTCTGTCGCTGATTCGATTACAATTCTATCAGGGAAATTGCTGCATGCAATATCTATTAACTCAACAACAGATTTCCCCTTGTGGTAATGATTTCCTGCAGTTGAATATTTTTCTATTAGCCCGATTTCCTCATGGTTTAAAATATTTAATTCCGAAACAAGTTGATTATCATTTTCAAGTATGGTTTGAACAAGATTTAAATAATGTTTACTGAAGTTTAAGATTGTTCTTTCTTTGAATAATTCATCGCAATATTCTATGAACCCGTTCACCTGGCCATTAATTTCCCGCATTGTAAGCATAAGGTCAAGCATTGATGTTGATGATAAAAAATTCACGGGTTCAATTTTTACGGCACTTTCAGATATTCCGCCTAAGTCCATATTCTGATAATTAAATGCTATCTGAAAGATAGGATTGTAACTCAGATTTCGCTCACTGACAAGTCTATCAATCAAAAGTTCAGATGGTACATCCTGCATTTGAAATAATTCGAGAGATTGTGTCTTAACATTTTGAATAAGCTTTCTGATACTATCATTTTTATTAATGACATTTCTAACCAGAAGAGAATTCGAGAGAAGTCCCATCGTGTTCTCAAATTCCTCATGGTTTCTTCCAGCAATTATACTTCCGATAATGAAATCTGTAAGGTTAGAATACTTGTGAACCAATACTGCAAAACAGGAATAGAAAAACATATAATGCGAAATGTTATTATTGAGACAATATTTTTTCACCTCTTCAAATATTTTATCATCTATCTCAAACCTAATACAATTACCTTTAAATGATTGTTCAGGTGGCCTGGTGAAATCTGTCGGAAAATCTAAAAATAACGGAGCACCGATTAAATTATTTAATACAATATTCAAATCATCACGAAATGAATCTGATGCGATGTAAGCTGTCTGTGATTGAGTGTAATCGCCGTACTGAAAGGGTTTTTCATGGTTACTGGAATTATCGTTTATTAATGCGGTAAGTTCCCTAATAAAGATCCCTATTGACCAACCGTCTGAAATAATATGGTGAATTGTGAACAACAGTAAACTTGAATCAGCATCATCAATTAAAGTAAATCTGAACAGAGGATAACTTCCCAGATCAAAAGGCTTATTGTCTTCATGAGCAAATCTTTCAAGATCATCCGGACTTAATTTACCTGCGAGATTCGGAACCGTTTTTATTTTTACCTCAAATTCGTCTAACACTTTCTGTTCCGGCACTGAATCTTTTTCAATAAATATTGTCCTAAGTATCTCATGTCGCGAAACAAGGATTTTTATCTTCTCAGCAAGTTCTCCGGGTGATATCTTTTTGCTGAATCTAAACAGGTTTTGAATATTATAAATCGTATTTGACTTATCATATTTATAAAGTACCCAAGGTCTATATTGATTAACGGATAATGGAAATTCCGTCTTATCTTGTTTAATTATAGAGATTGATTTCGAAGACAAATCAGGTTTCAGGGTTTTAATGTAGTCTGATAGATCATTTACCGATGGCAGTTCATAAATAATTTTTATTGGGACAAATATGTCAAATGTTTTGTTGATTCTTGCCGTAACACGCGCAGCAGAGAGAGAATTACCACCAAGTGAGAAAAAATTTCCATCTGGTAAAATATCATCCCGATTTAATACTTCAATGAAGATATGATATACTTTACTTTCAACTGTGTTGACAGGGAGGTCTTTGATTTCATTCTTTCCTGAACCTTTCAATATCAATTTAAGCTTCGCTAAATCGCGCTTCCCTTCAGGTGTAACCGGAATTTTATCTAAGACAAAAACTCCTGTGGGTATCATATAGCCCGGTAAAATTTTTTCAAGCATTAACCGAATTTCGTTGCCGGAATATTTATACCCTCCCTCTAACGTTACAAATCCGTATAGGTGGTTAACATTGAACTCGTCTGATGTTATGATAACGGCACAATGCTTTACTCCTGTTATCGAGTTAATTGCGGATTCGACTTCGCCCGTTTCAATTCTATATCCCCTTACTTTCACTTGATTATCAGTCCTACCAGAGAAAACAAGATCACCATTCTCGTTCATGTAAGCTAAATCTCCGGTAGTGTACATTTTCATACCTGATCCGAATGGATCATCAATGAACTTTTCGTTTGTCAATATATCATCTTTGAGATATCCTAAGGCGACCATATCACCTGTTATACAAATCTCCCCTCTTTCACCTCGTTGAACCTTTTTCCGAGATTCATCAAGAAGATAAACTGAATTCCCCCCAATCGCTTTCCCGATCGGAGTTATCGCATCCGGCTCTTTAACTTTTATAAATTCGTAACAGGTCGCGAATATTGTCGTTTCTGTTGGTCCATATCCATTTATAATGCGTGTTTCCGGATTTAAATCCTTTAACTTTTTGAGCGACTTTTGCTTGATTGGTTCAACACCTACGAGAACCGAATTTAATCCACGATAACCTATCTCTGACAATTCAACACTCAATGAGTCTATCATTGCCGGTGGAATGTAAACATTTTCTATACATTGAGCTGATATGTATGCTGCGAATGAATGCGGATCGGCAACGGTAAGAGAGTCAAGTATATGCAAAGTTCCACCGTTTGTAAGTACTGAAAATATTTCCCATACTGAAACATCGAAGGTAAAAGGACAAACCGTTAAACCTGAGAGTTGTTGTCTATCAGGAATAATTTTCCGGTATGCATTGAAAAAAGAGCTGAGGTTCTTGTGGCTGATCATCACACCTTTGGGAAATCCGGTTGATCCTGACGTATAGAGCACATAAACAAGATTTGACGGATTTCGCTCATAATTGAATTTTGCATCACCATTGTAGGTTGCAAGTTCGTTAAAACTCAATGTTTCATATTTTTCTCCGGAGATACCGGTGTTGCTGATTATAATTTTCGGTGAAGCATTCTTGAGTATTCTGTTGTTACGTTCTGCTGGATGAGTTGGGTCTAACGGAAGATATGAAGCGCCTGCTTTTAAAATCCCAATTAATGCTACAACAAAATCTATACCCCTGGGAAGGCTTAAAACGATTATATCATTTGGCTTAACCCCGGCATTAATCAGATTACATGAAATTTTTTCAGCTTTATCAATTAGACTTTCATAAGTAATGCAATCATTATTATGAACGATTGCCCTCGATGTGGGAAACAAAACGGAGCAATCATTTACCATTTGATCTACATATTTCATGATTGGGTCAGATATGTTGGTCACATTCAAGTTATCTATATACGCATGAATATTAAAGTTTAATTTTGGCATCTTTTGATTTGTATATAAAAGAATAAATTCAATTGGTAAATTCACCAAAACCCATCATTGAGCAAATTAAAGGATTCTTACTGGATCACTTCAGGGTATTATACTTTCATGCACCGGATCGCAGAATTAGTTTTCGGATTTGGTAGTTTCTGGCTATTAATTAGAATTCTGGATAAAACTGATTTTGGTGTTTGGGTCTTGCTACAAACCGTAGCAGCAATGATTGAACTTGCAAGGCTTGGTTTTATCCAAAATGCACAGATAAAGTTTGCAACCGGAGTAAGCGAGACCGAATTCAGGGAAATTAACTCCGCTTCTCTTTGGTTAAATGGCACAATTACTTTTGCTACTGTTATATTACTTGCTTCTATTGCCCATTTTTTAAGTGTTTTATGGAACGCTCCAAAACTTGAATTTATCCTGTATCTTTATTGTGTTGTTACCGTGCTATACGCACCATTCATGCAGTCTGTCATTTTGATGCAGATTAAATTCAATTTTAAGGGGATCTTTTATTCTCACCTCGTAAGGCTCGGTTTATTTTTTTTAGTTATTCTATATTTCTTTTTTGCCAATTTTCAAATCGAACTAAGCACATTATTGTACATGATGATTGTCGTAAGTTTCTTCAGTATTGCAACCGCGTATTATTTTTCCAAACCATATTGGATATTCAGCAGTAAAGTAAATTTTCGATGGGTTAAGAAAATCTTCCATTTCGGGAAATATGTATTCGGCACTAACCTCAATTCAATGCTTTACAGAAATGTTGACCAAATGATGATAGGCTCAATGCTTGGTCCGGTTCCGGTAGCGACTTATAACGCAGCAAGTAGAATTCTGAATTTTGTTGAAGCACCATTATCATCAATTTCAACAATTGTATTCCCAAAAACGACCGAGCGAATCAGGACGGAGGGTTTATCATCCGCACGTTACCTTTACGAAAAATCAGTGGGATTAATGATAGCCATAATATTCCCCGCTTTAATAATTTGCCTGATCTTTCCCGAACTAATAATTACAATTTTAGCCGGAGAAGAATACCTCGATTCGGTTGTAATTCTTCAGGTGATAATTTTTATCAGTTTACTGAAACCGTTTGACCGGCAGTCTGGTGTCTTTCTTGATGCCATTGGAAAACCCAGGTTAAATTTTCTGATTGTACTTACCAGCCTTTCCATTAATGTTGTATTGAATTATTTCCTAATAATGGAATATGGATTGATAGGGGCTGCATACGCAACTCTTTTAGCTACGCTGGTTGCAGTTGTGATTTCTACAATTTTCCTCAGGCACGAATTAACAATTAGTATATTAAAGCCATTCGTATATTCGGTAGGGTTTTATAAACTCGGGATGGAATATATTTTGGCTTTTCTAAAGAAAAAAAAGTAAGTTGGACTCAGGGAAATCGAAAATAGTAGTAATTAAATTTGATAATTATCAGGGCGGAGGGACTTTTGTCGTTGCACGTTCTGTATTAAATGCACTAAAAAAAACGGGTAAGGAAATATCACTATGCTATATTCAACATGGCAGAGTTTATTGTGAAAATGCAGAAGGTAAAACTGACCTTGGTAATATAAAATTTGTTCCGCCTTTTCTGCAAAATTTCTATCAGAATATTTTAATCAGGAAAATCATTAAACGAAACGACGTAATCGTATGCTTACAGGGGACTTCGTTATATCTTCCGTCAAAAAATCACAAAATCGTTTATGTCCACCATAGTAATGCATTCCGGTATTACGATGATATCAGGTGGAAACCTTTCTTTAAGAAAATTTCAAATGCACTTGAAGTTTTAATTATTCTATTTCTTGAGGCAATGCAAAAACCGGATGAATTAATATTCAACAGTGAATACTCGCTACAGCGCGCTTATCACATGAGGTCAAAGAATAAGCAGGTTGTAATTTATCCACCTGTTCCTTTCAGAAGACAAAACGGATCTAACCTAAAACAAAGAATGCCATTTGTCTCACTAGGTAGAATTCACCCGGAAAAAAATCATGAATTACAATTAAAGCTTGCAGCGCTCTTCCCGGATTTATCCTTTGAAATAATAGGTATAACACATGAATCAAAATATTTTCATGAATTCGATAAAAAGGTAAAAAAGCTGAAGAACGTAGAAGTGTTTTATACTGCCAGTGAAGAAATTATTGATAATAAATTGAACCGTGCAACATTCTTTTTACATACAATGATCGGTGAGCATTTCGGGATTGCTGTCGGGGAGGCAGCAATGCGTGGTTGCATTCCGATAATTAACTTCAAGGGGGGCGCGAAGGAAATTGCACCGGAGTTCTCTTTGATTTACAATAATGAAACGGATTTAATATCTTTGCTAAAACGTATAAACGACGGTGAAAAGTTTAATAGCCCGACCGCTGATCAGGTTCAGGTTGTTAGAGATAAATTTTCTGAAACCAGATTTCAAAACCACTTTATGAACATCATAAAAAAATATATTAAAAATGGATAAAACCATACTGATTACAGGAGCCGCAGGTTTCCTCGGATCTCATTTGTGCGACAAATTCATCAGTGAAGGTTACAAAGTTATTGGAATGGATAATCTTTTGACAGGTTCACTTACCAATATTGAACACCTTTTCCCGTTAGAGAATTTTAAATTCTATCATCACGACGTAACGAAGTTTGTCCACGTTCCTGGAAAGCTTGATTATATTCTACACTTTGCTTCACCTGCCAGTCCGATTGATTATTTGAAAATGCCGATACAAACTTTAAAGGTTGGATCGCTTGGAACTCACAATCTCCTCGGACTTGCAAAAGAAAAAAACGCGAGATTTCTCATCGCCTCAACATCAGAAATATATGGTGATCCATTGGTTCACCCGCAAAGCGAAGAGTACTGGGGGAACGTAAATCCCATCGGCCCGAGAGGAGTTTACGATGAGGCGAAAAGGTTCATGGAAGCTATAACTATGGCTTACCACACTTATCATGGTCTCGATACACGCATTGTCAGGATTTTCAATACATACGGACCAAGGATGAGGCTCGACGACGGTAGGGCATTACCCGCGTTTATCGGACAGGCTTTGAGGGGTGAAGATATCACTGTCTTCGGAGATGGTACTCAAACAAGGTCATTTTGTTATGTCGACGACCAGATCGAGGGAATTTTCAGATTGCTGATGAGCGATTATAACTATCCTGTCAATATCGGCAATCCGGGAGAAATCACAATTAGAGAATTTGCTGCGGAAATAATTGCTCTTACCGGAACGAGTTCAAAAATTATTTATAAACCATTGCCTGTGGACGACCCGAAACAACGGGAACCTGATATTACAAAGGCGAAGAAAATACTTGGATGGGAACCAAAGGTAAACCGCGCAGAAGGATTAAAAATTACTCTCGAATATTTTAAGAAGGTGATTTAAAGTGCAAAATGAGTTTGAAGAATTGCAATCTGCCCTAAGGGAATTCGACAGACTGCTCGATAAACCAGGTATTTCAAAGGATGAAGTGTTGGATCAGTTGGGAATACTTTTAGAAAAGAGTAATTTCAACAGCGACGAGATTGCAAGGTATAAGAAGTATATAGATGAAATTCAGGGAAATCAAATTGAAAAGAAAATCAACAGGTTTAAAAAATTTGATGAAATTGAATTCAGCGATCGTGAAAAATACCTAAACGATTTTGAAATGGAGCTAAACATTCAGAAGCTTACCAGCGATGAAGTTCATGCATACAAAAAGAGGAACAAGCTGTTGAGTATCTCGAAATTTCTTATTGCGTTGATGGTGATGGTTATCGGAATAAGTGTGATATTGCTTCCGTTATCGGATGAGTTTAAAGTATTCACTATTTACTATTTCAATCCAAACGACGGTATTACGTTAATTGATGTTTTCGGATTGGTTCTAATTTTCGGAAGCATATATTTGATTCTGAACTCACGTAAACACGAATACTAAAAATCTAAATCTCGCAAACGGTGATTTTGATTTTATGCACAATTTAATCTTTCCTGTTTTTCTTAAAGTAACCCGGAAATCGCCTGATTTCATTTTTAATCCTTCGTTTGAAAGCGCCCCAAACAGTTCCATCATCCAGCAATCTTCTGGCAGTAGTCCAGTTTACACCGTCATCACCCGGAACTTTAACAACCCTGCCGAGAGATTTTAACTTTAGTGCCATCCAACCATCTTCCCAGACTTTTTTATCGTAATCGAATCCTCCAACCTTTATACCGTCAGCAGTTCTGAATCCAAAATTCATACCCAGCACATTAAGATGAACCCTATTTTTTGATCGCATATATAAAATTGGCGAGGTAAATAATTCATACATTGCAAGCGAAAATCTCGAACTGATATCAGGAGGGATGAAAGCGTGACGCCCGTAAGCGCAACTTACCGATTCATCACTCAGAACATTTACGTAAGCATCAACCCAGCCCGCGGGATAAATAGAATCTGAATCCGCACAAAGGTGAAATTTACCTTTCGCACTGTAAAGCCCTGTCTGTCGTGCATTGTTCACCCCCTGCTTTGGTTCAAAGATTGAACGGATTCCACACCGGTCAAGTATCTCCTGTGTTCTGTCAGTTGAATTGTTGTTTATGAAAAGTAACTCGGTTTTATGCGATGTTTCAATATCAGCAAATGATGAAATAGTTCTCAAAATATTTAACTCTTCATTCCAGGCAGGTACTACGATAGAAACAAGCGGATCATCGCATTGATATTTTTCGAGTTTGGATTTTAGCGCTACATAAAATTCATCCGATACTCCGTCAACCCCGTCGTAATCGAACCAATGTTTCTGAACCCAGTCAGGTAGGGTAAAATTCATTTGTCAGTTCTCCGACTTAATTTCCTTTTTAAACCTGTTTAAAAATGCAGTGCTGAGGTTACCCTCTGAAGTTAGCCGCCTGGCGGCAGTCCATGCTCTCGCTTTTTCCGAACCAACAAAACTTAATGCGCCAAGATTTGACAAGGCAAGCCCCATCCTCCCATCTTCGAGTACTTTGTCACTCGTATCAAATCCTCCGACTTTCAATCCATCCAAAACTCTGAATGAGAAATTTGCACCTCTGACCAGTAGATATTCCTTTTGTCTTCGTTTAAACCAGAACAATATTGAACGCGCAAATTCATACAAACTAAATTTTATTCTGGTCGTATCAGAAGGTGGTATAAACGAATAAATTCCATAAGCACATGCAACATTGCTATCGGATAGCGGTTTAGTAATTTCATCAATCCATCCCGGAGGGTAAATAGTGTCTGCATCCGCACTGATATAATACTTCCCTTTCGCGTTCAACAGACCTTTTTGTCTCGCGAATGAAACACCTTGCGCCGGTTCGTTAATGACTTTTGCGCCTAATGACTCAGCAATTTCTCCGGTTTTATCAGTAGAATTGTTGTCAATTACAAGTATCTCGGTTGCCATTGAAGTACCCGACTCGGAAATTGAAGATAGTGTCCTAACAATATTATTTTGCTCATTGAAAGCAGGAATTGCAATTGTAATATCGGGATCCGGTGAAATCAATTTTGTTAATTTCGAGCGAATTCTTTCGAAATCAGTTTTTGTCGGGATGTTTGAATTCCCATAATACCAGAGATGTCCTTTAACCCAATCGGGTAGCAGAATGTGCCCCATCGTTATTATTTAGTTTAGCATCAATTTTATCAGCATTACAAATCGCGGCTAACAACAGGAACAAAAACAGATTCGTTGGATACTGTCCGATAGCCTCCTGCGGGAAATTCGCAACCGCCAACACGTACAGCACTGTCATCAATGCCCCGAGATAAACTTTAACCTTTTTATTTTTAACCCGCCGATAATTTTTCACACCAACATAAAAAGCTATAAAGAACATTCCAATATAGATCAGTAAACCAATCCACCCCGCCTCGACTGCGATTCTTACATAACCGCTATCGGGGGGAAATTTTGCAAGCATAGAATTAGGCGAGAACCTTTGCCCCCAGATACCCGTACTGCCGAGCCCACCACCGATTGGATGCGCCAGTATGAAAGGTTGAATCATTTCCTGATTTTGTTCCCTCACCTGATAAGATGCATCTTTCCCGGGTTTAAATGCGCTCTGAAAGCGCCTTAAAGTCGGATCACTAGTTGGCATATTAATTAAAATTAAACCTACAAAACCTATTACAATTCCAAGCGCAATTATTTTTTTATTGATGTTGAGACACAGGTAAAATATCAAAGCGGCGAACGGTAAAACGTACGCTGCCCGCGTTCCGGAATAAAGCATGACATTGAGCATAAACAGCCCAACCGATAAAAGTAAAACCTTTTTCAACCATGAAACTGTTGATGGAATTAGCGTAAAACACAGCACGGCTGAATAAGACATTAATATACCGAAGATCATCGGGTCGGAAAAATATGAAAATTTCCGCCAGTGCCCGTTAATGAAATATAAACCGGCTTTCTCTTCATCTATTATCGATTGCATTTCCCAATCGAAGTAACCGAATTTCTCCTGATAGAACCCCCACAAAGCGCCAATAAGAGCAAGCACTATCCAAATAAATATAATCTTTTCGAGGGTTTCCATTTCGTTCACTACGTACAGAAATACAAAATACATTACCATAATTCCCGCAAAACCTCTGACTGTGTATAACCACGCAGCTCTTGAGGCAGCGTACGGATTTGCAACCTGGAAAAGATTATATAACAACCACGCAATTACAAAATATGTTAACGGATTTTTTACAAAACTCCAATCGCGCTCTTTCACCTGTTTGACAAAAAGCCCGAATAATATTACTACTATCATCAAATCCATTACAACACCGAGAGGTGCATCAATTTTAAAAACCTGTCCGATGAACCTTTTTGCAGGATTAATTAGAAAGGCAAATAGTAGGATTGAATAAACACCGAACTTAAGGTTAATAATCAAACCTATCATAATTGGAACACCTATCAACATTACCAGGAGTATCACACCTGCCTGGTAACCTGAATATAACATCAGACCAACACAAGCTGCTGAAAAAAACAGCAGCAATACAAAAATGAGTAAATTATTCCTCTCAAGATTGGATATTGAAAAAGTCTTTTCGGTAAGCCGATTGCCGGTAGTATTTAAAATAAAATCTTTCAAATTCTGATAAAGCTATCCGGTTTAAAATGCCAGACAAAAGTAAGAACGTAAACTTTGAACTGTTCTCGTTCCTCCGAATTTTGTTTCCTCAAAATTGTTTTTATGAGAACTTTTAGTCCGTAAACAATAATCCAAATAAGCATATAGATATAAGTCCTTAGCCTGTAAACATAATAAACATGTGGTTTGTAGTGCTTCTTTAGAAAAACATAAAAACTTTTATAGTTCTGAATAAACATCGCTGCCCTTCTCTGTCTCGAACTTGATTTCCCGAAGTGGATAATCTCAGCATCCGGCAGGAAGTATGATTTAAAACCAGCTTGTTTTACGCGCATATAATAATCCATTTCCTCAGCATAGATGTAAAACTGTTCATCGAGCAATCCAACTTTTTTAAATGCCTGTTCAGATATAAGCATTATAGCTCCAAACGCCCATTCAATTTCCCTTAAATCCGAATGATCCCAAAGTGACATTACCTTTGTATCGCTTCTGGAAACTTTTTCGAGAATTTTTTCAAATAATCTGTTCTCAAACAAAGAGCGTGAAAGTGTAAAAAAAGAATTGACAGATTTCTGTAAACTACCGTCACCATTCAGAAGTTTGCAGGTAATAATTCCGGGTACTTCAGTATTATTGTCTAATAAGAAATCCATCATCTTATCAATTGCACCATTTAACACAACTGTATCGGGATTAAGGAGCAAAATATTTTTCCCTTTGGCGACTTTCAATCCCTGATTGTTAGCCCGTGCGAAACCTTTATTGTCATTGTTTGCAATCAGGATGGTTTCTTTAAATTCTGCCCGAACCATTTCAGCAGATTTGTCGGGGGAATTATTGTCAATAACTATCACCTCGAAAGAATACTTTACGGTTTCGCGATAAACTGATTTCAGACAATCGCGGAGCAAATCCTTTGTATTCCAGCTAACAATTATTATTGAGAGGTCCATCAAAAAAATAAAATTTTTAAAAAGAATCCTAAAAGTGTTGCCAGAACTAATCCAAGTATTAAAATATCAGAAAGTCTGGTTTTCAACTTCTCCTGTTGTTCAAATATTATTTTCGGATTTCTAACTGACACTTTTCTCTTTCTTATTTATAAAGTTCATTACAATTTGTTTAAATTGTTCAGCTCTGGCTGACCACGAATTTCCGGAGGCAACTTTATAGCGTCTGAGTTTAAGTTCATCGCTGTCTTCCTCGATTGCGCGATTTATTAAATTAACAAACTGGTCTTCGTTATCAGCAATATAAACGACATCTTTAAATTCATCAAGGTTGGCAAAATCTGTCAGAACTACCGGTTTACCACCTGCGAGATATTCATTTAGTTTCAATGGATAAATACTTTTTGTAAGTTTTGAAATCTCGAACGGGATAATTGTGCAATCAAAATATTGAAGGTAATTTGGCAGTTGTTCAATTTTTTTGGGACCGGTAAAAATTACATTATCTAAATCTTCAAGCCCTACATGCTTGTAATGTGGATTATCCTTCGACCCTACCAATACAAGTGTTTTATCGCTGTGATATTCTGCTGTCTTTTTAAAAAGTTCATAGTTTATTCTCGTACTTAATGCCCCCATGTATCCGATTATCTTTGTATTTATGTTCTCAAGTTCCTTTGGTTTTGCTAGTTGCTCTCTATAAGCCCGCTCAAAAATTTCAATACTTGCAGCATTTGGCAGATAGTGTACATTATAAGATATCTCTGATTTGATTCGGGTAAGTTCTACTGATGTAGCAAGTACGATATCCGCACGCTTAACCATTTCTTCTTCCATTCTCACACCATGTTTTGCAGTATACTCTTCCTGACTTATATCATCAGACGTTTTGTAAACGAATACATCAGGTTTGAACGAAGAAGGGAACGTCAAGCCATAGAACGGGTCAAAAGAATTGAAGTAAATAAATTTCTCAATCTTGTTTTCTTTTATTATGCGTTCAACGGTTTTATAAACAATCTTGTCATTTCTTTTTGAGAGCAAATTATACAACTTCCCTTCCGGGAGGAAATTTATAGGTAAAGTCAGCTTCGTCGTTACAGCAGTAAACTTTTCCGGAAGTCCCTTAACTTTCCTGTAAATATTTTTACCGTGTAATAAAGCATCTGTCCTGTTCCTTATTTCATCGCTACTTTTATTATTAAAATAATCCTTCCATGTAAATGGATGGTCAATATAAAATACCCTGTTGCTCTTAGCGAGCTCCTTTGCAGTGCAAAACGTCCCGGAAGAATAAATTGCGTCCCATCGAGGAAGTGCAAAAAGGATTATATCGAAATCTTCAAACTTCAATTTTTATTTTTCATTACTTCATTTATTGAAACAATCTTTTTCTTCTCTGTAACAAGGAAATCTTTATCTGATTGTTTAAGGTTTAGAATTGCCAGAAATTGTTTGTAAAGAAAAATTGGGAGACCTAAAAATGCCATCCATATTTTACGATCTGCTTTGTTTATCAGCAAGACTATGAAAAGGTTAACTGCAAAGAGAAAAAATCCGGTCAGCCAAACCAATGAATAGACTTTGTCAACAAATAAGTTTACAATCATAAAAATAAACGAAACACCGTTGATTACAATTAATGGCGGAATTGCGATATTGAGTCCGAAGTAAAATTGGTTAAAATTTAATTTTACGATTCCTCTTTTTATTAAATCTGTTCCAAGGTTCAAGTGTTTGAAGTATGAGTTCAGCCATCTGGTTTTTTGTTTCTGTACTTCTTTACCTGTATCAACTTTCTCATCATAAACAACAGCATCCCGGGCGAATGCAATTCGTTTATTTCGTTTTACTATTTCGTACTGGAGTAATTTATCCTCTGCAATAATGAGTCTCTTATCTGCGTTAAATGATTCATCTGCAAAGATTTCTCTGAAAAGTCCGGATTCAACAGACATCGCTGACCCGGCTATTACCGCTGATGAACCCAACCTGTATGTTGCTTCCCGAACGATATAGTTATAATACATTTCCCCAATCGCGTCAAGACAAGCATAAACTGAATTAAGGTTTTTTGCGACCCGACGTCCCTGCACAGCATCGAAACCTTTAGAAACGTACGAGTTCACTACTTTGAGAAAATCCGGTGGAGAGAGATTATCAGGATCAAAAATTGCAATGTGATCGTGATTTCTTACGAAATTTGAAATCCCATATTTAATTGAGTTAACTTTTGAGTTCAGCGGGTTATCAGGGAATAACACAGATAACTTTTCCGAACGAATCGGAATACTTTCTGCGGGACAATTATCCGCAATCAAATAAATGTGATAATTCGAGTAATTACTCGCAAGTAAAGATTCAACAAGCGGAATTGATATCTTTAGATTTTTATATGCTGTAATGATTAATGCAAAATCCTTTTCGGGTAGTGAATCATTGCGTTTGATTTTATCTTTGGTCAGTGATGAGAATAGAGTATTAAGAAAAGGCAGAATCAGAAAGAAAAAAAAAGTTAACTGCACTGCAATAAAAACAACAAACAATATTTGAATAACTAAATCCGGCAACAGGTACAGTTTTTATTAATTCTTTGAAAAATTGCCACGGAGAATCCTCTTTGAAAACTTCCGTGCGGCAGTTCTGCTCTTGACTACTTCGCCGTAAACCTCTTCAAGGTTATCAATATCAACTTTGTTCAATATGCTCCCGATGAATTTGTCCTCTTGTTCAAGCAAAAACTGAATTGAGTTCTTATCAGGAAGATCAATAACTTTACCCGCGTCGAAAATACAAACTATCTTCTCAACAGCTTTAATCAATTCCTTCGAGGTAGAATATTTATTTAGTGCTGCACCTTCTATCAACACTATATCGTAATCCGACGCTGATTCTCGAATTTTCTCCACTATCGCATCCGGACCGGCAACTTCATCCGGGGTATTGTTCCCACCCATACATCCGATTACATCAACTTTCTCCAACGAGGTTGATGATACTGCATCCTCAAATAATATTTCGCCTCTGACATATTCTTCCAGGGTTGTAGATGCATTGAAACTTCGTGTCAACGCATTATCCTGAAAGTTTGAATCAATGAGTAAAATTTTCTTTGCTGACAGACCCAACGAATATGCGAGACTAATTGTAAAAATAGTTTTACCGGTCCCCGAATCCGTGCTTGTAATAAGCAAACATTTACTTCCGCGAGTTTTAGTTTCAATTTCAAATCTGATTGTCCTTAAAAGCTCTCTGAAAATTTCTGCTTCAAGTCCGGGTAATGTGCCTGAAAATAGTTTCCGCAAGTCAAGAGATCTTATCTCAAGTTTATTCAAACAACCCATTAAAGGTAATCCTGTTAGCTTTACAAACTTCGATGGTGTTTTTACTGTCTGATCGAGATACTCAATTACAAAAATTGCTACAACAGTCATTGTAAAACTAACGGCAATAGCCAGCAGCAGGTAAATAATTTTTTTCGAAGGTTCAGGTAATCCCGGTTGCCCGAATTGTATTTGCTCGATATTCACACCGAGCGATGAAAAAAACGTTGCTTCATTCAATTTTGATAAAATTACCAAATATGCATTTGCAGCAACCTCGATGTCACGCTCGTATGCCTGTATCGTCGCGTCTAAAGGGGTGTAAGACTCAAATATTTGATTGATCCTGGCGATTTCTCTATCAATTGAGCGGACGCTCTGTTCGGCAATCTCAAGCTCTAGTTCGTAACTAATCCTTTTCTGGACGAGATCCTGCTTGATAACGTTCGGGTTGTATAAATATTCATCCGACGAAATTTTTATTTCACGATCAATCTCAGATTTCAACAACCGGATGGAATCCTTGATTGACTCGTTACGATCGCCGGACATGATCAGGAGTTCATTAAGATTTTTTAGTCTCTCTTTCAAATCAGAGATTCTGTTATTTATCGGTTCGAGGTTTGATTCAATATATTTTCGTTCTTCGGGTGAAAGCATCTTATCAATTTCGTTGATCGCTGAACGCAATGACGGGATTTTTTGGTTTACACCTTCCCTCATCAGCGCTACATCTTTTTTAAGGATTTCAAGATTTTCGGTTTGTTGTCCGAGGTTAATAACCTTATTCTGAATTTTGTACTGTTTCAGCTTTTCAACCTTTTCATCCAACTCCCGTTTTTTTTCAGATGCCAGACGCGCAAAAAATTTCTCAGTTTCGCCGGTTCGCATTTGAGTCATATCTTCGTAATAGTCTATAAAATTCCTGCATATTGCATTCACCACAAAAGCAGACAGGTATGGATTCTCAGATTCAAAAGTTACACGGATAAAATCACTATCCTCAATCCTGTTTACTTTCAGATTTTTCTGAACATTGTGATCATCATATTTCATACTTTCAATTGCATCAAATAATTCTTTCTGGAACGGATCGCTAAGGTCAAGATACATAAGCGAATCAGACTTGTTTTTGAGGAGCGCCTCTAATTGCCCTTTCGATTCATTTATTAACTTCTGGAATTCAGGTGTTGGCTTACGGAACGGTACGGAATTCTGTATATCGTGCAACATTATCTGATAAGACAGCTTATCCATAAGTTTTTTTGATTTCATCAGCTCAATAATGTTGCTGAACTTTTGCTGGATTTCAGAAAATTGAGAACTTGATGTTTCAGAACCGAGCGTAATCTTCGAGCTTTCTGTAATTCCGGTTGAAATTTCCGCCTCTGCTTTAAAAACATCTGGAAGATTTCTGACGAGAAAAAAAGTTAGTATTCCTACAATCAGCGGTATCCCGATCAGTAAATATTTGCGTTTCAGTAATATCCGTATTAGAGAAACTAAATCCATTTAAAATGCACCTTCGATTGTTTCGAGTTTAACACCAAGTAATTCCTCGATACTTGCTTTCGCAACTGCAAGGTTCGATTCGGTTTCATAAACGCGCTCTTTGCTTACATTATATTGGGTCAATGCCTGATTGTAAAAATCAAGTGAAAGTTCTCCGCGATCGTACTTATATTTCGCCAAGGACAATCCGTTGCGATCGTCTTCCAAACTTTTTAATCTTGAGATCAGTAGCCTCTTCTGTTGTATATAATAATAATACCTCCGGCTCACCTCAAATTTAATATTGAGTTTCTGAAGCTCAATATTCCTCTCTGCAATTTTAATATTTTCTGTTGCCTGCGCAACCCTGTTAGGAACTGACAAGACAGTGCCGAGATTAACAGACAAACCTATACCGAACCTGCTGAAATTCGATTGTGTACCCGGCTCAGTCTGCGCATTCAGAAAATCAGGATAGTAAATATAATTGAAGCTCAATGCATTGAGCCATGACCATGTTTCATTACCCTTTTGCAATTCTGCTATTTCAAGCCGGCTTTCCCAGATTCTCCCTTCAGGATAATTTCTCCAGGCTATATCGAACAACTTATTAACAAGATTAGAATCGTAGAGCAATTCAGCTAAGGGATCGTCTTCGTATTGATAGTCCTGTGCAGAACAAAATCCGGTCAACAGTATTAAAAAAATAATTGATATTTGTCCGATTGACATTTTCAAATTAGTACGGGTTTCCTTCCAATGCTAAAATAATTTATACCGTGTTGTTTCATCTGCTCCGGAGTAAAGAGGTTCCTGCCATCAAAGATTACGTTATCTTTAATTTTACTTTTGATTTCTGCAAGCGGTGGATTTCTGAATTCATTCCATTCTGTGAAAATCAGTAAAGCATCGGAACCTTCGAGAGCTGCAAATTCATCCGGGCAATACTCAATTGTATCCTTAAGATCGAACCTTGCTGCTTCCATTGCTGCGGGATCGTATGCTTTAACCTTCGCACCGTATTTTAATATTTCATTAATAATCACAACTGATGGGGCTTCGCGCATATCATCCGTATTGGGTTTGAATGCAAGCCCCCACACGCCGAAGGTTTTTCCATCAATATCACCTTTATAATAGTCTAGAACTTTCGTTACAAGAACTAATTTCTGAAGTTTGTTCACGCGATTAACTTCAGACAAAAGTGTCATTTCAGATTCAGACTCAATTGAAGTCTTGATAAGGGCATTCACATCCTTCGGGAAACAAGACCCACCATATCCTATTCCTGCGAACAGAAACCTCCTTCCAATCCGGTTATCTGTCCCCATTCCTCGCCTGACAAGGTCAATATTCGCACCTGCTTTCTCACAATAATTTGCAAGCTGATTCATATAAGTTATCCTCATTGCAAGGTAAGAATTTGCAGCATACTTTGTAACCTCTGCGCTCGCTGTATCCATCTCAAGTATAGGATTACCTTGTCTCACGAATGGTTCGTAAATCCTCCTCATTGTTTTGAATGAATTTTCATTCGATGCACCAATTACAATTCTATCCGGTTTCATAAAATCTTCAACAGCGAATCCCTCACGCAAGAATTCTGGATTTGAAACAACATCAAAATTATTTACTCCGTGCTTTGAAATTTCATTGCTAACTTTCTGTGCTGTCCCAACCGGTACGGTACTTTTATTTACAATAATTTTAAATTCCTTATCACTGTTCGCTTTGAGAATTGCACCTATATTATCCGCCACACCCAAAACATATTTAAGGTCTGCAGATCCGTCTTCACCTTGCGGGGTGGGTAAGCAAAGAAAGATGACGTCACTTTTCTCTACAGCGGATTTAAGGTCATCGGTGAATGATAACCTACTTTTTTCAATGCTCCTTTGGAAAATTAGCTCAAGTCCCGGTTCATAAATTGTTACCTGTGCGTTTCTGAGTTTGGACAGTTTATCTGGGTTATTATCAACGCAGATAACATTGTTACCCATTTCAGCAAAACAAGTCCCGGAGACTAATCCGACATAACCGGTTCCGATTATTGAAATGTTCATTATATTAATTTAAGATTTAGAAATTGGTTTTATATTCCAGACTTTTGCAGCGTATTCTTTAATTGATCTGTCGCTTGAAAATTTTCCGATTCTTGACACATTCAAAATAGACTTCACAGTCCACATTTCCTGATCATTATAAGCTTCACTTATCTCACGTTGAATCTCATTGAACGCTCTGAAATCTGCAAGCACAAGATATTTATCATTATATAACAGTTCATCTGCAATTGGTTTAAATATCCCGGGTTCATTTCGGTTGAAATAATCAAACTTAATCAAATCAATTACTCGTTTGATGAGCTCATCGTTGAGGTAATATTCATACGGAGCATATCCATCGGATTTCATTGAAGCAACTTCATCAGCTGTTTTACCGAAAATAAACATGTGTTCACGTCCAATCTCTTCTGCCATTTCAATATTTGCTCCGTCAAGCGTTCCAACCGTCAATGCACCGTTAAGAGCAAACTTCATATTCCCCGTACCGGATGCTTCATAACCTGCGGTCGAGATTTGTACCGAAAGTTCGCTCGCAGGAATAATTTTTTCAGCCAGAGAAACGGAATAGTTTTTTATAAAAATTACTTTAAGTTTATTTCCGATTACAGGATCGCTGTTTATAACCTCTGAAACCGAGTTAATCAGTTTTATAATAAGTTTTGCCATTGTATAAGATGGCGCAGCTTTCCCACCGAAAATAACAGTCCTCGGAGTGAATTTTCTGTCCGGATTATCTTTAATGCCGATGTACATTGAAATGACATTCAAAATGTTCAGCAACTGTCGTTTGTATTCGTGGAATCTTTTTATTTGAACATCAAATAGTGAGTTCGGATTGATTTTTATATTATGCAATGATTCTATATACGCTATCAGATTTTTCTTATTTATCCACTTCACATTTTTCCAATTATCGCGGAATGATTCATCTTCAATATATTTTTCAATTTCCTTCAGTTCGGCAAGATTAGTTATCCAACCGGTACCGATCTTATCAGAGATAATTCCGGCGAGCAGTGGATTTGCGCTCAACAGCCACCGGCGTTGAGTTATACCATTTGTAATGTTGATAAATTTTTCAGGGAAGATATCGTAAAAGTGTTTAAAGATTGAATGCTTCAAAATGTCAGAGTGTAACTTTGCTACTCCGTTAACCTTGTGACTTCCGATAATTGCAAGGTTTGACATTCTGATGCTCCTGACATCGGTCTCACGGATAATGGATAAAGCTTCAATATTTTCGTCAGAACCCGGATGCTCAATGACAGACTGCAAGAATCGATGATTGATTTCGTAAATAATCTGCAAATGTCTTGGAAACAATTCTTCAAACATTTCAACCGGCCATTCTTCAAGAGCTTCAGGAACGATAGTGTGATTTGTGTATGAAAATGTGTTCCTGGTAATTTCCCACGCCTCATCCCATCCGATTCCTTCCTCATCCATAAGTATTCTCATAAGTTCCGGGATTCCGATTGCAGGGTGAGTTTCGTTCAGTTGTATCGAAGTTTTCTCTGAAAATTCTTTAAAATTTTTGTGAAGCGTTTTGTAGTTTCTTATAATATCCTGGATTGTAGCGGAAACAAAGAAATACTGTTGCTTGAGGCGTAACACTTTCCCGGCGTAAAATGAATCATTTGGATAAAGAACCTTCGAAATTATCTCCGAATTATTCTTTTGCTCAACTGCTGAAAGATAATCCCCCTGATTGAAGGACTCAAAGTTAAAATCATTGGTAGCACTTGCCTTCCATAGCCGAAGGTTATTTACGGTATTATTTTTATAACCCGGAACCGGTACATCAAAAGCAACAGCAAGTATTTCTTCGGTATCAACCCATTTGAATTTCCAACTCCCGTTGGGTTTCCGTTTCGAGATGACTTTCCCTTTAAACCTGACTTTATAGCATACTTCCGGTCTGATAATTTCCCACGGATTACCGTATTGAATCCAGTTATCCGGCAGTTCGTGTTGATACCCATTGTCAATCTCCTGCTTAAAAATACCGTATTCATACCTGATACCATATCCGTATGCAGGAAACTCAAGGGTCGAAAGTGAGTCAATGAAACATGCAGCCAGTCTTCCCAGTCCGCCATTGCCAAGACCCATATCGTTTTCAAATTCCCTGACATCCTCAAGTACATAACCTAGCTTCTTCATTATAGAATAACATTCATTGTAAAAATCGAGATTGACAAGCGCGTTTCCTAGTAGCCTTCCCATGAGGAATTCGAGCGACAAATAATAAACTTTCTTTACAGCGTTTTGAGTGTAATTATATTGTGTGCGTAACCAGTTCCTGATTAATCTGTCTCGGATTGAAAGCGAAAGCGCTTTATAGGCATCCTGTTCTCTTATGCTGGTTTTATCCTTTACAAGATTATACTCAAGATATTCAGCAAACCTCTCAGGGAGATTGTACTTATCCACACCGGGTTCATCTGTGAAAAAAATTGACGTCCCGATATTTTCATTTTGTTTGATTGACATACCAAATAGTCAGAATTTAAAATCACTTTCAATATCTTTAAAAGCGATACCGTATTTATCTTTCTCGGATATCACCGGGTTTTTAATACCCCAATCAATCCCAAGTTGTTCGTCATTGAAATAAATACAACGTTCATCTTTCTTACTGTAAAAAGATGTACATTTATATGAGAAAATTGCGATATCAGAAAGAACAGAAAACCCATGTGCGAATCCAGGAGGAAGCCAGAACTGTTTTTTATTTTCCTCTGACAATACTTGAGAATGATATTTACCGAACGTAGGTGAACCAAAACGGATATCAACCGCAACATCAAGGACTACTCCGGAAATGACCTGACATAGTTTACCCTGAGCGAAATTCCCGACCTGATAGTGTAATCCGCGAATGGAATTTTTAACCGAACGTGAAATATTATCCTGAACAAAGTTAAAATCCAATCCTGCTTCGTGGTATTTTTTGGAATTAAACGACTCAAAGAAATATCCGCGATCATCATGGAACACATCAGGTTCAATAACTAATAATCCACTAATAGGAGTTGTAGAAACTTTCATTACTCAAATATCTTTTATAAACTTTTCAAGATATTCCCTGTAAAGCGATCGTGGTAAACCGTCAATAACATTTTGTAACTGTTGCTTATCAATAAAATTTCTCAGATAGGCAATTTCTTCAATGCATGCGACTTTCAAGCCTTGCCTCGCTTCAATAACCCCAAAGAAGTTTGAAGCCTGCAACAGGGCATCTGGTGTTCCGGTATCCAGCCACGCAACTCCACGCCCGATTCTTTCAACTTTAAGTTTGTCACGGCTCATGTACACTTTGTTTACATCTGTAATCTCGAGTTCCCCCCGCGGTGATGGCTTTAAATTCTTTGAGATATTTACTACTTCGTTATTATAAACGTATAATCCCGGCACAGCAAAATCCGATTTAGGCTTCGATGGTTTTTCTTCAATCGAAATTGCTTTACCATCGTCATCGAACTCAACTATACCATACCGCTGCGGGTCATTAACCTTATACCCGAAAATCGTTGCACCGGAATTTTTCTTTAAAGCGTTGTAAAAGAAATTAAGATCCCCGTAGAAAATGTTATCACCAAGTATCAATGTTACATCATCACTACCAATAAATTCTTCACCCAGAATAAACGACTCAGCAATGCCGTTGGGAGCAGGTTGTTCTTTATACTGAATGTTTAAACCAAGGTGAGATCCGTCACCGAAAAGGATTTTATAAAGTGGAATAGTTTGTGCATTAGAGATAATCAGAATCTCCCTGATTCCACCGAGCATTAATATTGAGAGGGGGAAATAAATGAGTGGTTTATCGTATATGAGTGTAAGTTGTTTGCTGTATATTTTAGATACCGGATACATTCTGGTTCCGGAACCGCCAGCCAGTATTATTCCTTTCATAGATGGTATTTTTCAGATTGCACCTTTTCTCAGTACTACCGATTTAAAGGTTTCGAAGAGCATTTTAAGATACCCTTTATAAGTTTTAAACTCACTATATTCTCCAAGGTATTTTTCATCCCGGAGATTGATATTTTGCATAACAGATTGCATAGTATCGTGAAGCGCACGTTCTTCGGCTGTAAGATCTGACCGCCCCCTCGCCTGCCATAGCCCCGCCAATCCAAGTTTACCCCGAAATCTGACTTTTGCAACTTCGGAAAGATCAAGATCGCCTTCATCCAGTTTCAGCCCCTTGTGAAGAAGGTCCTCCGCTTCATAAGTTGGAAGCGCCCAAATCCCGACAAGGCTCATCTGACCTTTGAGGACATTCCATAATAACGGAAGCTCGTCAATCGAAGTTTTCCTGAGTATCCTGCCAATTTTTGTTACACGTGGATCATTTTCAATTTTCCTGAACGGACCGGTTTCATATTTATTAGTGAGCTCTTGTATCCGATTATCTGAGTCAATGTACATTGTCCTGAACACATAATATTTAATCGGCTTCTCCTTCATGTATATATACCACTCACTTCCCTTTTTGGAAATTTCCGGAGAACGTAATCGTTTTGAAATATAAAACACCGGACCTTTCGAATCTATCTTAATTAGCAACGCAACAATTATGAATACCGGCATAAGCATCAACAATGCAAAGAAAGACACTATCCGGTCAGTAGAGTTAATCAACCACGAATCTAATCTTACCTTAAATGGTACTACATGATAGGTCCTGAACAAAGCAGGATCTTCTATCAGTGTAGTGTATTTAATTTCCGCATTGTAATGGTACTGGTGATAATTAACGGAGTTTTTAATTTCAACTCTTTTACCAATGTATGTATTGTTTAATATAACGCAATTTGAGAGCTCGGCACCTTCATCAATATATACTTCTTCGCCAATAATAACACAACCATCATATTTTACCGAACTACTAACCTTTGAATTTTTCCCTTTAAGGATCAATGCACCTGAAGAATTCTTTTCCGGATTGAGTTTAATTGCAGGAAATATAATTTCTCCCTTTACCGTCTTCATGTTCAAATCATGATACTCATCAATTGATTTGAGTTCACTGTAATATGAATCATAACCTTTAACATAGACCGGTAACCCAGTTTGTAGCATATCCGGGATCAGATGATTTTTTAATTTATATCCGTCTTCCTTCCTGACTTGGTCAACACCGGCACGCTCGATGATTAAAATGTCATAAAATAAATTTTCATTCATTATTTTATCGTAACCATTCAAGTCAAGCAAACCTTCTTTAACATTGAGCTCACGCAAGATATCATTTGAGGTTACAAGTGTCGCGATTGCATTATGCGAACGGTGATAATCAGCAAGGTTTTGAAAATCTATATTTGAGATACATTCACCGCTGATATAAATAATCGAGTCAGTAATGAAACTTTTAATTCTGAAAAGTGAATTACCGCTACCTCTGAATTCTTTTTCAATTGAGTAGGAAATATTTAGTCCAATATTACTTCCGTCTTTAAAATAATTGTCAACAAATTCAGGCAGGTGGTGCAGGCAAATTTTTACATCCCGGATTCCGGCGGATTTTAATTCAAGAAGAGTGATTAACAATATCGGTTTGTTTACAACAGGCATCATCGCCTTCGGGAAGTCGTACGTAAATGGAAGCAAGGATTCATCTAATCCGGGCGAAAGTATAATCGCTTTCAAAACTTTCAGACTTTGATTTTTTTGTAAATCAGGAAAATGTCTTCGCTGTCAGTAGTTTTAAAGTACTCAAATTTTTCCGAAACAGTCGCAATGATTTGAAGACCGAAATGCTCGTGCAGTTCGCTCGCGGTCTGCAATACACTTTTGGGGGTAATCATAAATTCAAGTTTGTTTTGCCCGGCAACATTACATTTCAATTCTTCTTCAATTCCTTTGTAAATTGTAATTTGTTTACCGACATATTTATCCGGGAAAGGAGGGGTTATTACTTCATCTTTTAAAATATCATCATGCTGACTTTGAAGTCTGAACCCGTTACCATCTGATATAAATTCAAGCGATACATGGTCATCAGCTATACAATACTTCAACTTCAGTGAACTTCCACCGCCATGGCTTTTAACGTTCGTAAGCATTTCAAAGATGATTATCTTAAGTTCGATTAGAAATCCTTCCCTGTATTCATCCGGAAGATATGAAAGTCCGTTTTGAAAAAAATTCACGGAATCATTAACAATCTCATCTGCATTGAATGAGTCGAGCTTTATATCCCATTCAATTACTTTCATCAGAAACTGTTTAATGCATCTTCTATTTCATCAAATATCTCAAAGACTTTATACAATCTCGTTATCTCAAACATAGATCGCACCGGTGATTGTAACCCGGAAATTTTTATATCGCCCTTATTTGCCGCTATCTTCTTCAAACCTGAGACTACAGCACCAAGGAATGAACTGTCAACAAATTCCACCTCAGAGAGATCTATTACGATCTTTTTGATATTTTTGGTTTCAATCAAATCAAGAAGCAACTCCCTGAATTCTTTTACATAATCTATCGTTGCTCTTTTTAAATTTACTTTCAGGATATGAATCCCGTTTTCATCTGAAATTGAAAAGTTCATAATATTTTTATTTAGTTTCGTTTGACTCTTTCCCAGGTTACTTTTTGCTCATTTTTAAGGTACCGCTTCAAACCTGCGTATGCGGCTATATTCATCAAAGTTAAGACATAAGGGAAATAAAATATTTTAATTTTCTTCCCGCGCCTTTCCAACACATACCCTATAATTGCAAAAATATAAAAACAAAATTGAAATGCGAACATTAATATAAAAAAGATATTTGAAATTAAAATGATATTAATTACAAATACAATAGGTAGTAGAAATGGCACAACTGCCCACCTCAGTACCCGGTGAGACACATATTGAAATGTGAGAACCCGGTATTTAAATATATTCATCAATGGCTTCAGGTAAACAATCGACTGAAATCCGCCTGCGGCAATCCGTCTCCTCCGGACGAATTCATCAGACATTTCTTTTGTCGGCTCTTCTTCGGCATAAGCGTTTGGCTCATATATTACACGATAACCATTTTGGGCAATTGTCATCGAAAGAAGGAAATCTTCGATTATTGCACTTTCCAAAACTCCATCACCCCAGAGAAATTTTCTCACTGCAAAGATTTCACCTGCAGCACCCACAGTTGTCCATAACTTTGAATCAAGCCGCTTGAGAAACGATTCATATTTCCAGTACAATCCTTCACCTTCTCCGCTGGTTGACCCTTCAGCCGTTAACACCCGTTTCTCACCGGCGACACAACCGACTGCCGAATTTCTGAAGTGCTTTACAAGATTTTTTATTGCATCGCGGTTAAACATAGAATTTGCGTCTGAGAATACAAGAATTTCGCCAACGGCATTTTTAACTGTGCGGTTAACCTGCGATATTTTCCCTTTTCGTTCGATATCTTTCGTTATTTTAATCTTAAACTCATTTTCTTCGCCACCAAAAAAATCATCCAGCATTTGCTTTGCATTTTCAGTAATCCCCTCGGATGTAAACACGCTGTTCTCAAGTTGAACCTGAAGTTCGGCAAGGCTGTTCTCATCTTTCGAAATATTTTCAAACTTCCGGAATTTAATATACAGTTCTTCTTCTTTACCGGAGAAACCGGATTCAGTCGGCTCCTTAAGGAACGTTTCATAAAATACCCGCAGTGTCGAATCCTCTTTCGAAGCCGTATCGTATGCAATCGCAAAAATTACTTCCATCCTGTCCTTTGGGTAATTGAGCTGAAATGTGTTTTCTATTTTTTCTTTTAGGGTTCTCTCTGATTCACCAGAAGCTGAAATAATAAGGCTTACCGAAGGTAAATAATCTTCCGGATTTTGCGTTTCGAAAATCTGTGGTTTACAATTAAACGGTTTTGGAATGGCATCCATAATCGTTTGAGACCGAGTGATTATGGACATTAATATCCCGTATCCGAGGTATGAATAAAATATAATAACGATGAAAACCCAAAAGGATATTTCAAGAACTGTGATCATCTAAATTTATATTACTTTAATTACGATGATACTGATATCGTCATCGTAATTACCACCCGTGAAATTTATGAATTCGTTTTTAAACTGTGAAAGTTTGTCTGAATCACTTTTGGATTTGAGAACGTCAATAACTCTTTGCGAGCCGAATGCTTCGCCGTTTTTGTTGCGTGAGTCTATAATGCCATCGCTGTAAATCACAATAATATCACCCGGGGATACACTGGTTACTATTTTATCGTAGGTATTTTCAGGTGAGATACCAAGCAATAATCCGCTTGAAGTATATTGCTGAACACGCCCTTCATTTGCAATAAAATGAAAAGCAGCGAGATCACCCGCACCGGAATATTCAAACTTCATCTCTTTGTTATCCAGTATAATACATGAAACTGTGCTGAAAACTTCGGAAATTTTTGCATCTTTATAAATATTATCGTTAACTTTTGCCAGCAAATCGCCTGTAGTCAATTCTGAATCGTTTTCAAGTACAACTCTGATTGAGCTGCGAATATAACCAATGAAAGCGAACGCAAAAAACCATGCACCCCATTGTTTACCCATTATATCGCCAAGAATGATAGCCAGCTTATCATCGCTGATTGAAAAGTAATCTATAAAGTCTCCCCCGGGAGTTCCTTTATACGGGACATACCAATGTTGAATATTAAATCCATCGAATTGAGGAGCTGATTTTGGAACAACTTCCATAGTAATTGAATCAGCCGCTGACTTCAGCTGTTCAATTACCCTTTTTTTATCACGTTTAATATTTTTAATCAGGTTTGAAACCTTCACTGCAATTACTTTCGGCTTCTCGGTCTTAATTATGAAATCTTTGATTTCAAGGTTAAACCCCTGAAGCATGATTTCTTCAGTGTCGTTTGATGTAAGAAATACAAACGGTATATCTTTGAGGAGCGGATCCTCGAGCAACCTCTTCCTAAAATCGAAACCATCCATTACCGGCATCATAAGATCGGAAAGAATTAAATCCGGTTTCGGGAAGGTGTTCGTCAACATTTTCAAAGAATCTTTAGCATTAGTCTCGCTTATACAGTCAATTTTAAGATCCTTAAGTGCAGTAGAAATAACAGCAGAAATCATCGGATCATCGTCAACAATAAGTACCCTTCCACCTTCGTCTTCAAACGTGGATTCAATGTTGTCTTTTACACTGTATAATTTGTAAATCCCGACGCGTTTGAGGAGCGAGTTTATTTTAAGGCTGAGTTCATCAAAATTAACAGGCTTTGAGACAAAATCATCAGCACCGATGTAAAGAGCGCGTGTCTTATCTTCAATGGAATTTTTAGAGGTGATAAATATAAATGGTAAGGCTTTATACCGATCCTCTTTTCTCACAAGAGTACAAAATTCGTAACCATCAATATCGTTCATAACAACATCACACAATACGAGGTCAATGTCTTCTTTACTGAGCAAAGTGTAACCCTCATCAGCACCTGAAGATTCAAAAATCCTAAAATTATTTTTCTCAAGTCCGCGCTTTATAACCTTGCGGGTTACAGGGTCATCATCAATTATCAATATTTGTTTCGTCGAGCTCAAATAATTTTACAAACTTAACTTGCAATAATTTTAAATTATAGTTAGAACCTGATAATTTTGTTAGGTAAACGTAAACTACGAGGTGAAATTAAAAAGCATAGCTCAGGTTTTAACGAACGTATTAATATTAATCAATCGTTGCGGATAATTATTTTGATTTCAATTTCCAAGTAAAGCTTCAATTGCATTTCGTGTCCTTTCAACTCCGGGTAGCATCTCTTTTTCCAATGTCATATTCAACGGTATGGCAGGTACATTGACCGAACCAAGGAAATCAACCGGAGCGTCAAGATAATTAAAACAATTTTTCGAAATTCTACCTGCCAGCGATTCGGCGAATGAATTTAAAATCTGTTCTTCAGTTAAAACTAAACATTTTCCGTGTAACCTTACTCTTTCATAAATCAGATTTTCATCAACAGGGTTCAATGTACGCAAATCAAGTACTTCAACACTGCCGTGAAAACTTTTCGCAGCGTTAACCGCCCAATGAACTCCCATACCGTAAGTTACGACTACGACAGATTCTCCATTTTCAATACACTCTTCAGTAGCATTGAGAAATATTCGTGCTTTACCAAACGGTATAACGTAATTTGAATCAGGTTCAATTGTTTTGGCAAGTTCAGTTCCCGGGACTTTGCTCCAGTAAAGACCTTTATGCTCAAACATGATAACAGGATTTGGATCAAGAAATGCAGATTTCATCAATCCTTTCATATCCGCCGCATTGCTGGGGAAAGCAATTTTAATTCCGCGAACCGGGAGCAGGCTTGACTCTATACAATCTGAATGATATGGACCACCTCCACCATAAGCACCTGCTGGTATCCGTATAACACACCCAACCGGAAACTTTCCCATAGTAATATAGTTCGATTTTGAAAGTTCAACGATAAGTTGATTTATTCCCGCCCAAGCGTAATCAGCAAATTGAATTTCAACAATAGGCTTCACACCAACCGCGCTCATACCCGCAGTGGAACCGACAATGTACGCTTCCTGAATCGGAGTATTGAAAACCCGTTCATCACCATACTTTTGGGCGAGCGTTGCGGCTTCTCTGAAAACACCACCAAGCCTGCCGCCTACATCTTGTCCGTACAATATTGATTGCGGGAACTCCTGCATTATTTCATCAACTGCGTGCAGTGCGGCATCTACCATAATTACCTGTACAGCACCCTCAGGCTCTCTTTCTCCACGTTCTTCAGTAACCGGTGTCTCAGCGAATTCATAAAGGTAAAGCGAATCCGGTTCAGGTTCATCAGCGTTAACTGCCCTCTCGAATTCCTGCTCTGCAAACCGGTGGGCGCTGTTTTTAATTTCCTCAAGTTCATCAGCTGATACACCGATATCGAAAAGCACTTTTTGCAGTTTCGGAAAGGGGTCATCTTTGTAATGACGATTGAGGTCTTCATCATCACGGTACCATTCCTTTCTTACACCGGAAGTATGGTGACCTAGTAAAGGAACTTTCGCATGTACTAAAACAGGTTTTCGTTTATTTCTGACAAAATAAAATACCTCTTCCATTTTTTGATAAGATTCAACAAAACTTGACCCATTAATTCTGATTCTTTTGATCCCCTTAAATCCGGATGCAAATTCAAATGCATCCATTGCACGCATCTCACCTCCACTTGCAGAAATTCCCCAGTCGTTATCCTGTACCAAATAAATTATGGGTAGTTGTTTTAGGGCTGCAATTTGGAAGGATTCCGATACTTCACCTTCGGTTATTGAACCATCGCCAAGCGAGCACAAGACAACGGATTTCATCCCATTATTGAGTAAACCACTTTTCTCAAGAAAGGAAATACCGTGCGCCATTCCGGTTGCAGGAATTGCCTGCATCCCCGTTGCGCTCGATTGATGCGGGATAACCGGGAACCCACTCCGTTTCAATGAAGGGTGATTATAATAGCACCTGCCACCGGAAAAAGGATCATCTCTCTTCGCGAGAAGTTGCAACATTAATTCGTAAGGTGTTAAGCCTAATCCTAATAATATTGATTCATCCCTGTAATACGGACTTAAAAAATCATTTTCCGTTAAATGAAATGCAGTTGCAAGTTGAATTGCTTCATGACCACGAGAAGTTGAATGTACATATTTACAAACTTGTCTATTCTCATCGTAAAGCTCTGCCATGCGCGCTGAGGTACACATAAGTTCATACGCTCTTAGCAGAATTTTTAAGTCAATCATTAATCTTTATGAATAAGAATTGTTAAAAATCTTTAAGATACAATTTATATTTTATGAATATTAGAGAAATAGAAATGTATAATGCTGAACCTAATACCTATCGGAATAGTAATTACGTTTGATTATTAAACAAATAAAAATTTTTTACTGGACGGGGAAAGTCCAAATTTTCAAACTAATACTAAAATCTTGATTGGGTTTATCTTCATTGAATTTAGAATTTAATTAAAATATTTTTGTCAATACGGCGGGTATAGCTCAGTTGGCAGAGCGTCAGATTGTGGCTCTGAAAGTCACGGGTTCGAGCCCCGTTACTCGCCCAATTAAATTATTACCTATCTGCTACTTTAAACTTTATTGTACCGGCATCCCTAACGTCGGTTTTCGTTTTCATTTCAAATTCTCTTAATGAACAAGAAGGAAGAACTTAAAGAAGAACTTAAAGTCGAATACGATGCTGAATCGGGGGAAAGGAATGATCTTGAAGAAGATCAGAATGAGATCGAGGAAAATTACCGGATATTAACCGATGAAGAGTTAACACAACGAAAAATCGACTTCGAACGAGAAGCTCTGCCACACATGAATCTGCTATATAATTATGCTTACAAGATGACCGGCAATCAACTTGATGCGGACGATCTCTTGCAGGAAACTTTTTTGCGTGCATTCCGGTTCTTTGACAAGTTCGAGCAAGGAACTAACTGTAAAGCTTGGTTGTTCCGAATCATGAAAAATTTGTTCATAAACAAATACCGCAAGAACCAAAAAGAACCAGGCAAGGTTGATTATGATGATATAGAGAATTTCTTTGATTCAATTAAGTCGGATAGAATTGATTCTACGGATTTGCAGGAAAAGCTTTTTTCGAATTTACTCGACGATGATGTTCTCACTGCGCTGAATTCATTGCAGGACGATTTTAAAACCGTGGTTATTCTCTGTGATCTTGAAGGATTGAGTTACGAAGAAATTGCAGAATTTGTTCAAGTTCCGATTGGCACCGTCAGAAGCCGGCTTCACAGGGGAAGGAAACTGCTTCAACAAAAACTCTTGCAATATGCGAAAAGCAGGGGTTATGATATTTCCAAGGCGCTAGATTAATTTTTTACATAAACCAAAAGCAGTACAAAAATGTCTGAAATCAATTCAAGTTCTTTCAACGAGGATGATCAGGGGAACGGAAATGAGTTATACTCAAAGTACGAAAAGATCTCATCCTTTGTGGATAGAGAATTTGATGATACCGTAAATGAGGATGAAATCTCAAAAGACATCAATAACGATATTGATTTATATAACCGGTATCAGGTAGAACTTGCAATTAAAAATGAGCTTCATCGTAGGATAATTTCTGTCACAGTACCACCGGAGTTGGCAGCAAAGATTAACGAAGGAATCAGGGTTTATTCGAATCAACTATCCGGAAACTTTAAATTGACCCAGTCACAAAAAGTATTCGAACGGACTAATAATCTTATCAATGAAATTAAACCGGAAATTTATCGCACAAGTTTACAACAAAAAAAATATTTTTACGCTTTCGCAGGTACCTTTGCATTTTTACTTTTCATTTTTCTTTTGATTAACTTTTATAATCAATCCGGGAATTCTCATGATGAAGACCTTGTATCAATTTCACATGAAATATTTGATAAAATAGAAAAAGGTGAAATGAAGCTGCAAATAGAGACCCATGATCCCCAGATACTTGAGAACCAGTTGGAGAAGAAATGTAATTTCAACGTTTATGTACCAGACGTGAAAGATGCAACGCTTTTAGGCGGTGTGTTTAATGAAATTAATGGCGTACCGGTCGCTCACTTTATTCACCGGAAGGGTAACTCAATTATTTATACTTTCCAAACTAAAAGAAATGAGATCACAGACAAACCTAACGAAAAGGACAAGCTATATCTTATTTCCGAGGTGCGGGAAAGGTTAAATAAAGGTGAAAACTGGTTCCCGTGTCAGCAAAAACATAGCAAAGGCAACGCAGCAATATGGTTCAAAGATGATGTCCTTTGTTCATCAATATCAAAAATGAACTTTGAGCAAATTCATGCTACTTTAACTGATTTCAGATAAATTAAACTATAAAAAATGTATTTAAAATCTCTTTTTGTTTTATTCATCAGTATTTTCCTCATTAGTTGCGGTTCCGAAACCAAAGAACTATCAAAGGATGAAAATAAAGGTGAAACTAACACCACCAAACAGGTTTCTGAAAATGAAACCAAGGAAAAGGAATCGTCAAATTCCGATTTTAAACTTGCAAAGATTGAAAAAGTAGAAACCGTATCAGAAAAAAATGTTGTCCCGAATTTTACCTGGGTTTCAGCAGCGGGAGGGACCGGTTCTTTTGAGGAAGTAAAAGATAATGTTGTATTCCTGAATCTCTGGGCTACTTGGTGTGGGCCTTGCATTAAGGAAATGCCTGACCTCTCGGCAATTTCTACTGAATTAAGCGATAAGAAGTTTATGATGATCGGTCTGAATGTCTTTCATCAACCCGGCACAAAAGATGTTGAAACATTTCTTAAAGAACTTCCCGTATCATATCTGGTGGTTGACGGAAACGAAGAAATCGTTCAAGCGCTTTCAAAATCTACAGGAACTGAAATTGATGCTGTACCAACATCATATATTGTTAAGGACGGAAAAATTGTAGAGACGATTGTTGGTTCAAGGTCAAAAGCTGAGTTTCTTAAAATGATTAATAAATATCTCTAATCCTATAGATCAAATTGAATTTGAATAAGGCTCAAAGGCTAAAAACTTTGAGTCTTATTTTTTTACAATGTCAAAACCCTTACGAATAGGAATACTTGGTTCTACCGGTTCAATCGGGAAGAATTCAATTGAAGTAATTCGCAATCTTATAACGAATGGTGTGAATTGTAAGATTGAATTTTTAACAACGAATAATAACGTTGAGTTGTTAAAACTTCAGGCAAAAGAATTCAATCCTTCCGCAGTTGTAATTGCAAACAGTAATGTATCTAAAATACAAATTCCCGGGGCGAAGATATATTACGGTGAAGAAGGTTTACTTCGGGTGACAGCCGAAGCTGATTACGACGTTCTTTTAAGTTCATTAGTCGGCTTTGCAGGACTTGCTCCTACTATTGAAGCTATACGTCGCGGGAAAAGAATTGCACTTGCAAACAAAGAAACTTTAGTTGTTGCCGGTGGAACTATCACTGAGCTCGCAAAAAAATTTAATTCTGAATTAATTCCGGTTGACAGCGAACACTCCGCAATCTTTCAATGCCTGACCGGTGAATCACAACATTGCGTGGATAATTTAATTCTTACTGCTTCGGGGGGACCATTTAGAAACAGGAAGCTAGAAGATATTGTGAATGCTTCGATCGAAGATGCATTGAATCACCCCAATTGGAATATGGGGAATAAAATTACAATTGATTCCGCAACTCTGATGAATAAAGGGCTCGAGGTGATCGAAGCTCACTGGCTATTCAATATACCTCCCGAAAAAATAAATGTTGTAATTCACCCGCAATCAATCATACATTCAATGGTTGAATTCAATGACGGCTCAATTAAAGCACAAATGGGTATCCCTGATATGAAGATTCCGATTCAATACGCATTGACATTTCCTGAAAGGGTTACTTCTGATTTCCCTCGGATGGATTTTGAGAAGTTCAGTACGCTGAGTTTTGAAAAGCCTGATACAGAAAAGTTCAGGTGCTTGAATATTTGTTACGACGTCTTGAAACTCGGAGGAACTTACCCCGTCGTGCTAAACGCGGCAAATGAAATTGCGATTTCTCTTTTCCTCGATTCTAAAATTAGTTTTGGAGAAATTGCAGACGTAATAGAACAATCCCTCGAAGATCACGTATGTAATGGTGATTATTCACTCGATAATATATTTGAGATTGATAAAGAGATTAGAAACAAAATTCTTCGTAACCACATAAAATAAATTCTGTAAAATAAAATGGCATTTTTAGAAACGATATTTTATTTCTTAATTGTAATCGGGATTCTAGTATTCATTCACGAACTCGGTCACTTTATCGCTGCCCGGTTAATGGGTATGAGAGCGGAAATTTTTGCTCTTGGTATCGGGCCGAGATTACTTGGATTTAACAGAGTAAACGGATTCACATTCGGAAAACTCAAAGATGATATAGAACTTGGTGAAATCACCGATTACAGACTATGCGCTTTCCCTATCGGCGGATACGTGAAAGTTGCAGGAATGATTGACGAAAGTATGGATAAGGAATTCCTAAATACTGAGCCAAAGCCCTGGGAATATAGGTCAAAACCTGTATGGAAGCGTATGGTTGTTATAACCGCAGGTGTTATTATGAATGTAATACTAGCGATTGCAATCTTCTATGGTGTAAGCCTCATTAAAGGAAAAACTCTTACCGAAACCACAACCATTGGTTATGTTGCACCAGGGTCAACTGCCCAGAGTTCAGGCTTAAAGCCATCGGACAAAATAATCAGGATAAACTCTGTAAATGTACACAACTGGGAAGATGTAACTAAGAGCCTTTACATTGACAATCTTGGACAGGGGTTAACTTTTGAAATCCAAAGAAGCAATAGAGATACAGTTATAAATATTCCAAAAGATCAGGTTGGTTTGTTGACTGAAAGAAATTTCGGGATTTTCCCGGAGCATTTAGTGCCAATAGTAACCATGGTAGTAGAAGGTAAACCCGCTGCAACAACAGGATTAAAAGCTGAGGATATTATAACAAGATTTGGTGATGAAGAGATTAGAAATAACGAGCAATTAGTATCTGTTATAAAGTCCTATGCAAACCAAACTACAAGGATATACTGGCTAAGGGATAACAGAGAGATGTCCGCTGAAATTACAGTTGACAGTGATTCCACAATTGGTGTCGGGATAAGCGCTACTTACAAGGGACCTGTTAAGGAGGTCAGCTATAACGTATTCTCTGCAATCCCAAAGGCATTTTCAGACACATATTATTATGGCATAGAAGTATTTTTTGGTTCAATGGCGAAAATATTTAAAGGGGATATTCCTTTTAATAAAGCTATTGGCGGGCCAGTGAAAATAGCACAAGTCTCAGCTCAATCGGCGGAAGGCGGACTGCTCTCATTTCTCAGTTTCATCGCTTTACTTTCAATGTCGCTTGCAATTATAAATATTCTCCCCGTTCCGGCATTGGACGGAGGTCACTTTATTTTGCTTTGCTATGAAGCTGTTACAAGAAAACCTGTCCCGCATAAAGTTCAGATTGTGCTGCAAAATGTAGGTTTTGCATTATTAATAATTTTGATGCTGTTTGTTATTTATAACGACATTATTTCCTTATAAATATAATTACGTTGAAATTTCCCTGAACGTTATATAGTTTGCTACTTCAGTGTTTATTAGACAGGGTAACATTCGGAAAAGTTACCTAATAATCAAAAACGTAAAATTATTATTTCAGTTTACCGGAAGGATGGGTGAGTGGCTGAAACCAACGGTTTGCTAAACCGTCATACTCTGTAAAGGGTATCCCGGGTTCGAATCCCGGTCCTTCCGCAATATGTAAATTTGGTTCTACTTCTCGATTCTTCTATCTTTTCTCTCATCCGTACAAAACTTAATCGGAATCAATCACAACGGGTTTATTTAAAAAGGTTCAAACGAGCTTTATTATATTCAGATATACCAGTGGCATTCTTTTAATTTTACTTCTCTGCACACTTTATTAATATAAAATGTTTTCAGCTTAAAATCGCAGGAACTTAATATGATTGAACATGATTAAGGATTTCGTATAGTGAGAACTTTAACAGAAATAAACTTAGTTTAAGATTTGTATTTTAAATCTGAATTTTAAGTATTAAAATTAAATATGATGGGAAATGGGAACTATTAAATTGAAAAGGATTTACGATAAACCCGAAAGAAGTGATGGGTTTAGGATTTTGGTTGATAAATTGTGGCCGAGAGGCATATCAAAAGACAATGCTAAACTGGATTTGTGGTTAAAAGAAATTGCTCCGTCAAATGAATTAAGGAAATGGTTCGGACATGACCCGGCTAAATGGACAGAATTTCAGAGCAGGTATAAATCTGAAATTGAAAAAAATGAACTCCCCTTAAAGCAATTATTGGAAATCGCGGGCAAAAGAAAAATTGTAACACTACTTTATGCGGCAAAAGATGACAAACACAACAACGCACTGGTCATTAAGAATTTGATTGAAAAAAAGTGAAATATAATCTGCAACTGTCTTTTAAACACACACTCATTTTGCAGATTCTGAAATATCAGTTCTTAGGATTTTTAAAATTTCCGAACTTACTTCTTCAGCGGATAACTTTATCGCTTGTTTAATTTCATCTTCTGACATTTCAATAAGTCGAATCGCATTGATGATACTTCCTGCTTTTCGGATCGTCCTTTCGGGGATATGTTCAGTTATGGATTCTTTTAGATAACGTTTGATAGTTTCTTTATTTTTCCAAATATATTTTCCACTTTCCATATCAGTTAAAGTAAACTCAACCGTAATATACGACATTATTCCGTTAGCGCTGCTTACAAGCCGGAACCCGAGGAGATTAGTTTCAGCTACAATATCAGGATTGTTTAAGAGTGAATCCACAACTATGATGTTAGTGAAAGTTTGCAGGTTGCTTTTGATATCCCAGGAGATTGTTCCGGCAACTTCGTCAGGATTAATTATTTTTCCCAGTTTTTCCTCAACCTCAGCTTCGAGTAGTTCCGAGCCAATGGCAGAAATTATCCGTTCCGTAATATTCTTGTCAACTCCAAACGAGCCATCCCCAAATTTCACTTTTGCGTCCGACTTCGAATCCGCAACTTTTGTTATGAACGTTACCTTTTTGTAAGCAATATTGTAATCATCAAAATTATCAATATGTGAGCATGACGAAAACGACAAAATTAATATTATTACAGCAGTCTTAAAAAATTTTACAGTCTTCATTATTTAAAATCTTTTCTCTAACGAGATTCTACAAATATAATTATTTCACCTTAACCAGATTAATGAATAACTCCCTGCCTTGCCTTGGCGGGATTGAATTAAAACATTCAGAAAATACTTTAAATGAAAATTTATTCTTGAACAATTCTTCATATTCATTTTTGCTTCCACCGAACGGGGGGTGATCTGAGTTTAATTCATCATCGAAGAGCAACCCTACAAGTTTCCCTCCCGGTTTTAGAAGTTGAAACATTTTTTCAACATACTTCCACCTCAAATCCGGATTTAAAGCACAGAAAAATGTCTGCTCAATTATCAAATCATATTCACCCTTAAAATCGAAGAAATTCAAAGTGTGTATGTTTTTGACAGGAAAATCCGGATTTCGTTTAATGAAATTTTTTGTTGCAATTTCAGAGATATCGAGGATATGGATATTTTTAAATCCACACCGTAACAAATACGAAGCTTCGTAACCGTTTCCAGCCCCAGGGATTAAAATTTTGTATCCTTTATTATCTAATTGGTCAAAGTATTCCTTCAAAGGAGTTGAAACGTAACCGATATCCCACCCCGTTGTTCCGTTTATATATTTTGAATTCCAGAAATTTTTATCCATAAAAAAAATGGGCGTCAGTACAACGCCCATTGATAATAATTTTTTTACTTAAAATTTATTTCGAAAGTATAAACTTTTTCGCATCTTTGAATGAGCTGTGATCCGTTCCTGTAAATTCTACCGTGTATAGATAAACTCCTGACGGAATATTATTGGCGACGAACTCTACTTCATGAACACCGATATCAACACGGTTGTTTACGAGCGTTGCAATCTGCTGACCGAGTACATTGAAAACTTTCATCGTTACAAATCCGCTTGTCGGAGTTGAAAACCGGATTTTTGTTGAAGGGTTGAACGGATTCGGATAATTTTGTGAAAGTTCAAATTTGTCCGCAACATAAGATATCGGCTCAATGCTGGTTATCATATCTTGCCAGGAAGTTGCAATTCTCATTCCGTCAACAATTAATTGTGGTCTGAAGCTAGCTGAGCCCTGCCTTAGTGCTATGGTTCCGGCGTTATCAAGTCCTGAACCGCTTCCGTCCGGACCAATTGTAGGAGCTGCAGGTTCAGTTGAGGGAACATTACTATCAAATACATACATTGAAGCAGAATCGTCTGCAACATCATCAAATTTATACTTCATCACGATTAAATAGGTTGTGTTGTAGCTCCTAGCTGTAGTTTCATACGTGGCATCGGCAGTATTTGCAGACATTGAAATACCGAATACAAACCCACCTGCACCGTTATCTTTTACGAACATTTTACCCCGGAATGTCGAACCTAACGATGTGTTTCCTATATGAGCAAAATAATCACCGGTCGTCGTTGCGCTTATAACATTGACCATCATTGCAGTGTAAACTGAACCACTGGTTTGTTCTGTGAAATTTTTATTTGCATCCTGAAATCCTGCTGAGTCGGTCTTTGCCGCATTTCCGATACCTGATAGTGGATAATTCGCGAAAGACAATCCCGGAGATATTACCGTCCAAGGTCCGGTGGATCCACTATGGACTGTCCAACCATGCATTTGTATGCTATCGCCTGCTGCGTAATCGAAATTCTCCTCAAATAAAATCTGTGAGTAAATAAAATTAGCAGTAAATAACATGAAAATGGTAAAAAGGCCTATTTGTTTCATTTTCTTTTAATTTAATTTTAATTGGTAAATCTAATAATATTTATCGAAATTATTAAGTGAAAAAAAAGGCATCCGGCGGTATTCCCAGCCAGATGCCCCTTCTGGTACAGTTATCACTCAATCAATCAAAACTTGCAACGACCTCAGCAGGATAAAAATAACTTATTTCTCCGTTATATGAGATTTGTTTAATCCTGTAAGTAACATTTTTGGTGGGTCTCCTTTCGATGAATGTGTATTTGTTCAGATACTTTGTTGTACCATTGCCGTCAATGAATCCCGCAAATTCGAAGTCTTCTATTTCTGACTTCTTTCGCTCAATTACAAAACCCTCATTCTTATTCTCGGAAACCGTCTTCCATTCAAGCATAACCGAGTTGTCGAAGGGCCCGTCAGCCTGATAAATTTCAACAACTTCTACTGAGGCTGATTTTTTGTGCAGGATAGTTTGAGCGGATACTTCGTTGTTGGTTAGGGTTGCCATAATAATTATGATTAAAGTTATAACAATTCTCATTAGTTTTTTATTTTTGATTAAAATTAGGCTAAATAGTTTAATGCCCAAAAGAGAAATTTTCCAAAATGTAGGAATGTTATAGTTACCAATACAGCAAGTCAATTACATTGTAACTTCAAATCTGAACCCATAAATTTACAGCCGGTTTTACTAAAAATGAATGCGTGATTGGCGGAACTGGCAGACGCACTAGACTTAGGATCTAGCGGGGCAACCCATGGGGGTTCGACTCCCTCATCACGCACAATTATTTAACCTAAATTTATCCTATGGCAAAAACCTCAGGTTCAAACAAAAATGTTAGATGTTCATTCTGTGGCAGGAGTGCTGATAAAGTTACTAACATGATAAAGGGACCCGCTGATTATAACGGCAATGATGTCTTTATCTGCGAAATTTGTGTTGGGGACGCGATGCAAATCATTAAACAAAATTCATATTCCCAAAATAAAACCGTTAGTAAAGTTAAGTCTAATCTCACTCCACATGGTATTAAAAAGTTTCTTGATGAATATGTTATTGGGCAGAATAACGCAAAAAAATCGCTCGCAGTTGCAGTTTATAACCACTATAAGAGAATTGATTCACTTGAGTACAACTACATTGATGATGTTGAGATTGAGAAAAGCAACATACTACTGATTGGTTCTACCGGAACGGGGAAAACTTTTCTTGCATCCAACCTTGCCCGTATGCTTAACGTTCCTTTTGCCGTCGCAGATGCAACAACACTTACCGAAGCAGGTTACGTAGGCGATGATGTGGAATCTATCCTCGTTCACTTACTTCAAAATGCAAATTATGATCTTCATAAAGCTGAACGTGGAATTATATATATTGATGAAATTGACAAAATAGCCCGTAAAAGTGATTCAGTTTCGATTACCCGCGATGTTTCAGGTGAAGGTGTCCAACAGGCAATGTTAAAATTGCTAGAAGGGACAATCGCCGGTGTACCACCACGCGGTGGCAGGAAGCATCCCGAGCAACCGTTAATTAACCTTAATACGAAAAATATACTTTTTATTTGTGGCGGTGCTTTCGATGGTCTTGAAAAGATTATTGAAAACCGTATAGCCACCGGATCAATCGGATTTGGCGCTGAGGTTGTATCGAAAGACAGTTATAAGAAAGATGAACTCTTCGCCAAAGTAGAACCAGAAGATCTCGTGCGTTTCGGACTAATACCCGAACTTGTTGGCAGATTGCCTGTGACTACAACTCTTGAAAATTTGGATAAAAATGCATTGAGAAAAATTCTCGTCGAACCTAAAAATGCAATCGTAAAGCAATATCAAAAACTTCTCAGAATTGAAGGTGTCCACCTGGAATTTCAGGAAGAAGCTCTAGACGCAATTGCCGAAATTGCAATAAAAAGGGGTACCGGAGCAAGAGCGTTAAGGTCAATAATGGAAAACGTCATGTTAGATATAATGTACAAAGTCCCATCAAAAGATAACATTACTAACTGTATTGTAACCCGGGAAACAGTAGTTGAGGGGAAAGAACCAGTTTACATTAACTCTAATAAAAAAGTTTTTGCCTGATCAACAGCAAATCTCCGATATATTTTGCGCAACGGTTAATTCAAGTTACCGTTGCGTTTTTGTTTAACCGTAAACTCTTCCAATGGCAACCATAAAATCTTCGCTCAAAATTGATGAGCATTTTAAACTAAGGGATGAATACAATAGAAACCTGTTAAAAAAGCTAAAGGCTCAAGGTGCAAATATTAAAAAGGGCGGTGGAGAAAAGTCAATTTCAAAACTCCATGCTAAAGGGAAATTGCATGCGCGTGAAAGAATCGATTTGTTGATAGATGAAGGTTCAAAGTTTATGGAACTTGGATTATTTGCCGCGCACGGGATGTACAAAGAGTATGGTGGCGCACCAGCCGCGGGTACGGTTTTCGGTATAGGGAAAATTCATGGTAGAAATTGTGTAATTGTTGCTAACGATGCGACTGTAAAAGCGGGAGCCTGGTTCCCCGTTACAGGGAAAAAAAATCTTCGCGCTCAGGAGATTGCAATGGAGAACAAACTCCCGATTATTTACCTGGTCGATTCTGCCGGAGTTTTTCTGCCAATGCAGGATGAAATCTTTCCGGATAAGGAACACTTTGGTAGGATATTCAGAAACAATGCCGTCATCAGTTCCATGGGGATACCGCAAATAGCGGCAATAATGGGACCGTGCGTTGCAGGTGGAGCTTATTTGCCAATTATGAGCGATGAAGCTCTGATAGTTGATAAGACCGGCAGTATCTTCCTTGCCGGATCACACCTGGTTAAAGCTGCCATCGGTGAAAATATTGATAATGAATCCCTCGGCGGGGCTACCGTTACTACTGAAATATCCGGCATCACTGACGAAAAAATGCCTGATGATAAATCCTGTATCGAAAAAATCCGAAGTCTTGTTTCCAAATTCGGAAAGTCTTCTACTGCGGGATTTGACCGTACCCAAAGTATTGAACCAAAATTCAACCCCGATGAAATTTATGGAATTCTAACAGAGGATACATCAAAGCCATACAATGTATATGAGCTGATTACACGAATTATTGATGACAGCAATTTCGATGAATATAAACCCGGCTACGGTAAAACCCTAATTTGTGGTTATGCAAGAATTAATGGCTGGGCGGTCGGTATTGTAGCAAATCAACGTAGCCTCGTTAAAAATGCGAAAGGCGAAATGCAGTTCGGCGGTGTAATTTATTCCGATAGTGCAGATAAAGCCGCAAGGTTTATTCTTAATTGCAATCAACGGAAAGTTCCGCTTTTGTTCCTTCAGGATGTAACGGGTTTTATGGTAGGCTCGCGATCTGAACATGGTGGAATTATTAAAGACGGAGCGAAAATGGTTAATGCTGTTGCAAACTCAACTGTCCCCAAAATTACTATAATCACCGGTAATAGCTACGGTGCTGGCAATTATGCCATGTGTGGAAAAGCCTACGATCCGCGCTTTATCTTCGCTTACCCGAATGCGCAAATCGCCGTTATGGGAGGTTCACAAGCGAGTAATGTCCTCTTGGATATAAAAATCGGTCAGATGAAAAAAGCTGGCAAAGAAATTCGTGAAGAAGACAAGACGAAATTTCTAAATCAAATTAAAAATCGTTACGATGAGCAAACCAATGTCCTTTATGCTGCTTCCAGACTCTGGGTTGATGAAATAATTGATCCGGCGGAAACAAGGGAAATTGTCTCTTATTGTATTGAACTCTGCAATGAAAATCCCGATATACCAAAATTTAATCCAGGTGTTATTCAAACTTAAACCTTAAAAATTACCAATATGGAAATCAAAGATTCATTTATTGCCGAATTACAAAATGAAGGTAAAGCAACAAGAAGAATGCTCGAACGCGTACCGCCCGATAAAAGAAGTTGGAAACCTCACGAAAAATCAACCACTCTCGGCTATCTGACCTGGCATATTGCAAATTTATTCGGATGGATTAGCAGCGTAATCGAAACAACTGAATTAGATTTTGAAGTTACGGAGATAAAAGAAATTGAATTTAAATCAACTGATGATCTACTCAATCATTTTGATAAGTTACATGAACAGGCAATGGAATCACTTTTGAAATCTGATAATGAAATATTTTCATCTAACTGGATACTCCGGAAAGGTGATTACGTAATACTTAATTTACCAAAGTCGGAAGTTCTACGCGGAATTTGTTTCAACCACATATACCACCACCGCGGTCAGCTTTCAGTGTATCTTAGATTACTGAACGTTCCTGTCCCCGCTACTTATGGGCCATCAGCTGACGAACCGTTCTCTTAATTAAGTTAAATAAATCGGATTTCGATGGTGATTTCCGAAGGAAACTGACTGAAGTCTATTTTTTAAATTAAAGCTCCACAATGAAAATGAAATTTTTTAGGCTATACCTCCTATTTCCTGTTCTTTTATTATTTTCAGTTAATGTTTTCCCTCAGCAACTTACCCCCGAACAAACCGAAAAAATTTTTTCACTCTCGGAAACGTATTTTCCCGATTCCCTACCCGGCGCATCAATACTGGTATCAAAAGGTGGAAAAATATTGTTTGAGTCAGCTTTCGGACTTGCGGATATTAAGAACAACACACCGTTAAAATCAAATGACATTTTCAGAATTGCCTCAATATCAAAACAGTTCACCGCTGTTGCAATTTTAAAACTTATGGAGGAGGGTAAACTATCCCTGAATGATGAAATTACCAAATTCATTCCGGATTATCCGACTTTCGGGAACACAATTACAATTCACAATCTACTGACTCACACCTCAGGAATCAAAAGCTACACCGATATGCCCGCATTTGACACATTGCAGATTACTGAAGTTACTCCCGAGAACCTCGTTGATTTCTTTAAAAACGAACCGATGGATTTTAAGCCGGGGGAAAAGTGGAAATATGACGATTCCGGTTACTCTTTATTGGGTTATATTATAGAGATCGTTTCAGGCAAATCGTATTGTGATTACATCATCTCGGATATCCTTCAACCATTGGAATTAAATAATACATTCTGCGGTGATGTACCACAGTTGGTAAAAGGTTACAAAAATACCCCTGAAGGTTTTTCGCCTGCCGATTCAATAAATATGTCCTGGGCTTACGCTGCAGGGATGTTGGTTTCAACAGTTGAAGACCTGAATAAATGGTTCTTTGTAGTTAAATCCGGAAATGTAATTTCAGAAAAATCGCTCGAACTTGCCTTCAAGCCTCATCCTCTTTTTAACGGAGAACTTACTACTTACGGTTACGGCTGGTTTATCGGAGACCTTTTAGGTTTGAAGACAATAGAACACAGTGGTGGTATAAATGGTTTTGTCTCCAACGAAATTTATATCCCCGACTACAATTATTTCATAGTTGTTCTAACTAATTCATATTCCAATAAAGCTAAAGAACTCTCGCAGAAAATAGCTGCAATAATTACTAATAAGAATTTTGAGTTCACGGAGACAAAGTTTAATGAAAATGGGGCGATTGAATATACCGGGTTATATACGGATGAAGATGGTGCGAAAATGAGAATATTATACATTGATGGTTCGCTATTTGTGCAAAAGGAAAGTGGTGTCAGACTGAAATTCATGAACTATGGTATAGATGAATTTATCTTTAGCGATACATTTACAAGAATAAAATTCAAGCGGAACTCCCATGGTAATATCTCGGGCTGCGATGAGATTCACAGATTTCTACCGATATCACACTGGACAAAATCAGACGCTCAGCTAAACCCGAAAGAATAATTACATTGTGGTGATTCTCTGGAGAAGTTGACGTGTACATGTAACAAATCATGAATTACAAATTGACACTGGGTTTGATATTGAGATGATTTGCTCACACATCGTGAATCAACCTGCGTACAAGATTCTTTCAATTTCAAACAACGACTATCTCTTGATGAAAATCAAGGTGGAAGTTATATCCGTTACGAATACTGATAGAAAAACTGAAAAGTAAACTTGTTCCTGTATAACAATATTTCAACAGCAATCAGAAAATTGCCCGGAATTTTAATTTGGTTTTTTGGAATTTTAAAAGATTTAGCATTTAGTTTATGTAGTTTTGTAGTTAAAATTCCATGTAATAAGAGTTTTCGTTAAATAAAATCTTGCATTATGTTATATGCATTTATAGCGCTTGCCGTTTTTTCACCGCTCATTCACATTTACGCGGGAAAGCACCCTAAGAAGAAGGAGATATTTATTGACCTGTATTTTAAATATTTCCTTTTCTGGATTGTCGGGGTATTGTCAATAATTAATTTCATGGGGCATACCTTCTTGGCAGACAAAATTGCTGAAAGCATAGGCTGGCAGTCGGGAAGCCCATTTCAGTTCGAGGTTGCAGTTGCAAATCTTGGTTTTGGAATAGGTGGATTAATTGCACTCCGGCAAAAACTAAACTTTTCGCTTGGAGTGATTATATGCTGGGGTGTATTTTTAACCGGCGCCGGGATCGGACATGTTTATCAAATAGCTGTCCACCAGAATTACGCCGAGAACAACGCAGGAACGATTTTATTTACTGACTTTATTTTTCCGGTTGCAGGATTGGTTCTTTATTGGTTGAAATCAAAATTTGCTGATGATAACCAGTTTGTTAATTCATAAATCTGTACCGATACACTTGATAGTAAACCGGATCGCCATTGATATAAAATTTTTCTTTTTCTATAAGTCCGGATGAGGTGTATTCGTAAATATAATCTTTCACAACGTCCTCATTACCTTTATATCTTAATTCTTTTACACTGGTTAATCGGTCACTATCGAAAGTAAATTCATAAACTGCAACCGTTTTATTTTCAGAATCCGACTGGATTAATTTATAAAGTTGTGATCCGGTATAATATTTCTCATTGATGTGGCTAATAATATCATCTGAATAAAATTTCTCTCTAACCAAAGAGGAATCATCGGAGTAATCGTACACAGTTTTCCTTAAGATCGTACTTTCTGAATTTATCACGTATTCCTGAATCAACCTGCCGGTAACATCGTAAAACAGCCTTCTTTCAGCGATAATATTTGAATCCCTTACAAATGTTTCCTTCGACAACTGTCCGGTAGAATTATAAACTTTGTTAGCTATGTAGTAAAAATTATCATCCGGCGCAAACTGAAAATAAAAATATTTAATCTGTTCATCATGTAGATTATATTCATAGGAGTAATAAGTTATTGTTTGAGATTGGAAATCGCTTATCGTTCGTGACTTTATAAGCTGCGAGGGATAATATTTATATTCATTAATAGACAAGTTAGAGCCGTCATAATCAATATATTCTTCGCGAACCAAATTGCCTTGATCGTTAAAGAACACCAAAGTTGTAATCATTCCCGAAGAATCAAATTCATTACTTACCAAATCGAACTCATACATTTCGATAGTAATACTCAGCGGTTTAATTTCCTTTATGACAATCTCCTGCTGCTTGTTTATAATTTCGCTGACAAAATCAAACGTTTGCGAACCTGCATTATTGTAATAAGCAAATTCTATTAAAAAAAGTGTGAACAGAAATAACCTTAGCAATGTGAACTTAATTTTCGGGAGTAATAAACTTTAGTCCAACGATACCGATCAGTATCATAGATATAAAGATAACTTTCAGGAGGTCTTTAGATTCATTAAAATAAATCATACCTATTATTACAGTACCTGCCATTCCGATTCCGGTCCAGATTGCGTAACCCGTTCCGAGAGGGATTGACTTAAGTGCAAATCCAAGAAGGACAACGCTGATAATATAAGTTACAACCGTAAACGCTGACCACTTGAAAATTGTAAAACCATTAGACAATTTAAGTCCGACTGCCCAGCAAATTTCAAATATTCCCGCCGCTATGAGTAGAAGCCATGCCAATTCAAAGCTCCCGTTTCAATGCTTCACGTTCAATTTCAAGTTGTTTTATTTTCCTTTCGATATTATCGAGCTCTTCAGGCATGGAATCAATTTCTATCCGGAGCTTTGAAGCAGCTTCATCAACAAGGTCAATAGCTTTATCAGGCAAAAACCGGTCAGAAATATATCTGTCAGAAAGCGTTGCAGCGGAAACAAGCGCAGCATCAGTTATTCTAACGCCGTGGTGTACTTCATACTTTTCTTTAAGTCCACGGAGAATTGATATTGTATCTTCAACGCTGGGTTGCCCTACAAATACCGGTTGAAATCTTCTCTCCAGTGCAGGATCTTTTTCAATATATTTTCTGTACTCGTCCAGTGTAGTTGCACCTATACATCGGAGGTCTCCTCTGGCAAGTTCAGGTTTTAACATATTTGATGCATCCATTGACCCTTGTGTAGCTCCCGCACCAACAACGGTATGCAATTCGTCTATGAATAAAATAATTTTACCATCAGATTCCTTTACTTCCTTCAGGACAGATTTCAACCTTTCCTCAAATTGACCACGATATTGAGCGCCTGCAACGAGAGATCCCATATCTAGGGCTATTATTTGCTTATCTTTCAATGTTTCGGGGATATCACCGCTGATAATCCTGTGTGCAAGCCCTTCCGCGATTGCCGTCTTGCCCACTCCTGGTTCGCCGATCAAAACGGGATTATTTTTCGTTCGCCTTGAAAGCACCTGCAACACTCTGCGGATTTCTTCATCCCTGCCGATTACCGGATCAAGTTTCCCGCGCGAGGCAAGTTCATTTAAGTTTCTACCGTATTTCTGAAGCGATTGAAACGTATCTTCCGGATCTTGACCGGTAATTCTGCCTGACCCCCTTACGTCCTTTAGCACTTTTAGAATGCTGTTCTTTGTAACGCCTTGTTCATTCAATAATTGAGCTATTCTACTTTTCCTGTTCTCCGCTAATCCGATTAGTAAATGTTCAACCGAAACATAATCATCCCTCATTGCAGCAGCTTCCTTAAATGCTACATCAAGGTCATCGCCCAGGTCACGTGAAATCATAACTTGTGTTGATGCACCGGAAATTTTCGGATAAGAATTAATTATTTCTTCCAACCTGACTTTTATTAAATCCTTGCTGGCACCAAGCTTCATTATGATAGAAGATACAAGACCTGACGGGTCTTCAATGAGTGCTTGCAGTAAATGGGCGGGTTCGATCTGTTGGTTTGAATTATCAGCTGCAATCTCTTGCGCCCGCTGTAAAGATTCCTGTGACTTTAGTGTTAGTTTATTGAAATTAATAGCCATTGTATTAATATTATTACTCTAAAATACTTTTTCAGTTATAAGTTAAAAAGTCAAATGTTAATTTGAAGTATGACAAAGACAACCGTGATTGTTTCAGTGTACGATAAGATTCCCGAACTTGAATTAGTAATACATGCCCTTTTGTATCAGACTGATAAAAACTTCAGCGTAATAATTGCAGAAGACGGCAACAGTGAAAATATGAAAGCATTCTGTTCTATGATCAAAAAGTTCCCTATAGAAATTTCTCACGTAACTCAAACTGATCAAGGATTCAGAAAAAATTCCATACTTAATAAAGCAATTGGCAATGTGTCATCAGGCCAGATTATATTTATCGACGGCGATTGTGTTCCACACTCGAGGTTCATTGAGGCACATCGTTCAATGTTTCAACCTGACACAGTACTTTGCGGACGGCGGGTAGCTCTGGGGAAAAGGGAATCGTTAAACATCACGATTGAATCTATAATAAATAAAGAATATGAGAGGACAGGATTGAGACAATTCATTGATTCACTCAGTTCAAACCCGGACTCTTCCAAACACGTCGAAGAAGGTTTGTTTATTGAAAGTAAAATCTTAAAGTACAGGAAACGGGGTACAATTCGTTTACTTGGTTGCAACTTTTCATTAAGTCGGGAACTGCTGATAAAAGTAAACGGCTTTGACGAAAACTATACTTCACCCGGAATCGGTGAAGATACTGACCTCGAATTCAGACTTCGCCTCGCCGGAGCAAATTTTGAATCAGTCAGAAACAAAGCAATAGTCTATCACCTCTGGCACACCAAGACAAAAGAAAACCCTGAAAACCTGTCGTATTTCCAGTCTATCATGCAACGCAGTGAGTATAAATGTAAAAATGGTTTGGTTAAATTGAATTAATATTGCAAAACTGAATTAGTAAATTATACACATTGAACAATACATCCGACAAAATTTCTGCGGTTATAATTTGCCGGGACGAAGAAGACAATATCGCAGATTGCCTCAACAGTGTTAAATGGGTTGATTCCATAATAGTCGTTGATAGCGGTAGTAAAGATAATACTGTTGAATTAGCGCGTGCATTCACTGAGCGTGTTTATTTCAATCAGTGGCAGGGATTCGCAAAACAAAGGACATTTGCACTTGGTTTGGTTGAGACGGAATGGGTTCTTGTACTCGATGCAGATGAAAGGTGTTCAAAAGAATTGACTCTGGAAATTCAAAATGCTGTAAAGTCTTCAAAGCCCTGCGATGGTTACAAAATTCCCCGTAAAAGTTTTTTCCTTAATAAATGGATTAAGCATTCAGGTTGGTATCCGAATTATCAATTAAGATTTTTCCGGAAAAATAGTGCTTTCGTTAATAACCGTCTGGTTCACGAAGGCTATGTTGTAAACGGTAATACAGGCTTTTTCACCTCTGATATTCTACATTACACAGTTCAATCCCTATCAGATTTTTCAGATAAAATTAATAACTATTCAACCCTTGAGGCAATAGAAAAGTATGGCAGAAAAAAAGTCGGGGCAATTGATATTTTACTTAGACCACCACTTGGGTTTTTAAAAGAATACATTATTAAACTCGGATTCCGCGACGGCATTTACGGGATCATGGTTGCGTACTTCGACGCAATAACCAAAGCGCTTACTTACATGAAGATTAAAGAACTTCAGGACAAGCAGTGAAAATTTATTCACGTATATTAAGGTATGTTGTATCCTACAAAAAGTATTTGCTGGTCTCGATACTTCTCTCGATCGTATTTTCAGTTTTAAGCGGTATATCAATATACCTTACAATACCTTTATTGAAAACATTATTCCTCAACAACGGATCAGGTTCAGTACCGGTAACAGACGAAAATTTTATTCGTCATTCCATGCAATACTTTGAAACATTCATCTTCTCCGGTGGCAAGGGAAAAGCTTTGATGATAATCTGTGTTTTGATAATTGTCGCTTACATGTTGAAAAATATTACAGGCTTTTATCAGGCTTTATTCATGCAAAAAGTTGAGAAAGGAGTTGTAAGGGATGTAAGGCTCGCAATGTATGAAAAAGTCAATATGCTTTCATTGAGATACTTTACATCAGAGAGGTCTGGCAATTTGATTTCCAGAATGACAAACGATGTGAATGCAATACAGGCGGGCATTTCCGCAACCTTCCTCAATTTATTGCGTGAGCCTTTGTTAATCATGATCTACCTCGTACTGGCAATTTCGTTAAGTTGGAAAATGACACTGATTGCACTTATTGTTTTCCCGTTTACTGTCCTTGTTATCGTTAAAATAGGTTCATCTCTTCGCAGGCGCAGTATGAAAATGCAAATTAAAACCGGTGATATTATTTCAATAATAACCGAAAGTATATATGGAGCAAAGGTCATACGGGCATTTAACGCTCAAAAATTTTTACACAAATTATTCCGGAAAGAATCTGATGAACTATATTTTCTTACACTGCAAAATGTTAAAGCCAGCGAACTTGCACAACCAATTACAGAATTCCTTACTATAGTTGCAGGTGTAATGATTATTTGGTTTGGTGGTCGCGAAATTCTTATCAGCAATACAATGCAACCGGAAGAGTTTCTCGGATTTCTGTTTATCATTTTTCAACTTGTCGTACCGATCAAAAACCTCGGTTCAGTTAATAACAGAATACAGGAAGCATCTGCATCTGCGGAACGTTTATTTGATGTGCTCGATCACCCGATTGAAATTAGAGATCCCGAAACTGGCATTAACCTTAATTCATTTAACGAAAGTATTGAAATTGAAAATGTAAATTTTGAGTACGAAAAGAATAAACCTGTTTTGGTTAACTTAAACCTAACCATAAAGAAATCTGAGCTCATTGCACTTGTCGGACCATCAGGCTCAGGTAAATCAACCTTTGCAGATCTCATAGCAAGGTTTTACGATGTAACATCGGGACAAATCAAAATTGATGGTAACAATATCAGGTCAATTAAACTCGATTCAATCAGAAAGCTAATCGGAATCGTACAACAGGAAACCATACTTTTTAATGACACAATCAGGAATAATATAATATTCGGGCTGGAAGACGTAACCGAAGAGAGGTTACACGAAGTTTGCAAATCGGCTAATGCTTACGATTTCATTATGGAAACGGCAAACAAATTTGATACGATTATCGGTGAACGCGGTTTGAAACTTTCCGGCGGACAACGCCAGAGAATTTCTATTGCGCGCACGTTGCTTCGCAATCCTCAAATCCTGATTCTCGATGAAGCTACATCTTCGCTCGACAATGAATCGGAAAAAATCGTTCAGGATGCACTGAACAAATTAATGCAAAACCGGACTTCAATTGTAATCGCTCACCGGCTTTCAACCATTAAAGATGCTGATAAAATCATAGTGCTTGATAACGGGAAAATTGAGATTTCAGGAACTCATGATCAGCTAATGAACAGCGGAGATAATATTTATCGTAAACTATACAATATGCAATTCAAGTGATTTCGCACAAAATTGAAAAATTTAATCTGACTTCCGGTAAGCTAATTTTGGGTTTACTGACGGTTCAGGCAGCATCGTCATTCTTTTCAGTTGCCGTAAATTCAATTGCTTTTGGGATATGGTGTGGAATTTGGATTATTCAAATTATTATAAACCGGAAAATATTACACTATCGTGAACGGATAACCGCTTTTAACTGGATTAATTACTCAATAGCGCTTTACGTTGTTGCAGAATTTGTATCACGCGTATTCGCTGTAATTCCCGAAGGTGCTTTTATCGGGTTGAAAAGGCTTTTGCTAATCCTGATTTTTTATGTAACAATTCTACAGTTAACAAAATTGAAACAACTTAAAATTATTTACTTTTTCATGTTAAGTGTTGCAGGACTTGTTTCTATTTACGAACTGATTGTTTACGCGATTAATCTTCCCACCGAATTAACAACGTTACCATTCGTTGAAATCAGAATAAATTATCTGGGTTACCCAATTTCACTTGGTCAAATGAAAATGTTCTTGTTAATCAGCCTCCTCCCGTTGATGCTCGTGAATAATGTAATTTTCAATACACGGAGATATTTCCTGTTTTTCGCAATTCCGATTTTTATTTCAATGATTCTGACACAATCGAGGAACGTTTTCCTTGCATTTTCGATTTGTTATTTCACCGCAACTTTAATTCTTAATCGGAAAATATTTTTGATAAGTCTCGGCGTTGTTATTGTATCCGCGCTTTTAATCCCCTCCGAATATCTTGCCCGTTTTAAAAGCATTGCGGACACTGAACACCTTAGCAATAAATCTCGTATCGTGATGTGGGAAACCGGTTTGAAAATGTTTGCTGATTACCCGTTTACAGGTGTAGGCGACAATGATATTAAAACTGTTTACGAGAAATATAAAAAGATTGAATATGATGCCGAGGGATCTCACCTCCATAGCAATTATGTCATGATTCTTGCAACTACCGGAGTTTTCGGATTCATAGGATTTATGGCATTTTTTATTTTAATATTCGTAAAACTACTATCCATCTATAAATCACCTACTGATCTGATGACAGGTTTGACTTCCCTTGCAGGGATATTACTTCTTATTTCATTTTTAATTTCAGGTTTTTTTGAATGGAACTTCGGCGACCATAAAGCAATGTCGGTTTTCTTTTTCCTGCTTGCACTTCCGTTTGCAACATCAAATATTTTTAATACTAAACTGAATTGAATCTGGCTTTCTAAAAAATTCCTTAATTTGCATTTTAACAAAAATTGAATTTTATGGACAGAACAAAACAACTTTTCCTTTCATTACTTCAGAGTTTTCAGATGCAGGCAATGATGCAAATGGGTAAACTCAAGAATCCAATGACCGATAAAATCGAACGCGACCTCGATGCAGCTCAGATATCAATAGATATCCTGGAATCACTGAAAGTGAAAACCGAAGGGAATCTCGACCAGGATGAAATTCAATTCATTGAATCAATCCTTTCAGAACTGAAATTAAATTTCGTTGCTGAGCAAGGAAAAGACAATCAGTCTACTAACGGCAACAGCAATGTAGGTAATGAAGATTCAGATAGCGATGACAATGAATCATAATTAAATACCCGTTAAATGAAGTTCGGAATTTTCGGAAACTCCGCAAAAAGTTCTGTTACCGCAACCCTCCGTAAACTTTCGAAATATTTCAATAAGAATAAAATTGAATATTTCATCTCTAAGGATATTTTTCTGAGCGGTAATGAAATCAGCGGGAGCCGGTATTTCAGCAATAAATATATTGTCAAAAACTCTGATGTAATTATATCACTTGGTGGCGATGGTACATTTCTTAATACTGCAAGAATAGTTGGCAATTCCGGGATACCGATACTCGGAGTAAACCTCGGAGGACTCGGATTCCTGTCTGAAATATTACCTGACGAAACCATAAAGTTCCTCGATGAAATTAAGGCGGGTGATTTTGAAGCATGCGAACGGACTGTTCTAAAAATTACACTCCCCGATAATAAAGTCCTTCACGGTTTAAACGACATTGTACTTGACCGCGAAAAAAGTATTAGATTAATTGACGTTGAAATTTTTTATAATGATGAATACGTAGGTAGATTTCTCGCCGATGGCGCAATTGTATCAACTCCAACGGGGTCAACTGCATACTCGCTATCTGCAGGGGGGCCTGTAGTTACACTGATGAGCAAGGTGATGTTACTAACACCGATCTGTCCGCATTCGTTGAATATACGACCGATAATTTTCCCCGATGACGGGACGATTAAACTACGTGTAAGGCAAAATATTTCCGCGAGATTAACTGCCGACGGACAAAAGGTTGCCGTTATAAAATCACCGGCTGAAATTAAAATTTCAAAAGCCGGTCACACTATTAAAACCATCAAGCGAAAAGGTCAAACTTACTTTGCAACTTTAAATACAAAACTTTTCTGGACAGCTGAACGCTGGCGAAACTAATTAATATGGAACGCCATCCGCAGCGGGTGGTCTGGTTTTACCGATAAAACCAATCAATACCAATATTGTTACTATATATGGTAACGACTGTATAAACTGTGATGGTATAAACGAACCTATAATCTGCAACTTGATTTCCAGTGCTTCGAAAAAAGCGAACATAAGGCAAACGAAAAAGATATTTACAGGTTTCCATTTCCCAATTATCATTGCTGCAAGCGCAATATATCCTCTGCCCGCTGTCATACCCTGACTATATGTATTTTGGTATGATGCAAGCCATATACCACCGAACGAAGTTATAATTCCACACAGAACTACTCCCGCTATTTTATAAAATCTGACTTTCACTCCAAGCGATTCTGCTGCCTGCGGATTTTCACCTACTGACCTAAGCCTAAGTCCAAATCGAGTTTTAAAGAATACAAATGCAGACAGAGGTACGGTTGCGAATGCGACGATAATTAACGGGTCTGATAAAAACGGTAAAAAGGAAAGAACTTCTATTGTAGGGATCTCTTCAAATCTTGGTGTGTTGCTTGAAGTCTTAAAAAAATATGCTATCAGAAAATCAGCGAGTCCTGCAATAAGAAGATTAAATCCAACACCTGTTACTATGTGATCCGTCTTAAGCTTTACCGTAAATATTGCGAACAAAATTGAGAGAACCGCATTAACCAACATGGCAATAATAAAGGATAATATTATGCTACCGGTAAAAATGTTAACTACTGCGAACGAAAACGCAGAGGATATTAAAAATCCTTCAATCGCAATATTAATTACTCCGCCACGTTCAGAATATGCACCACCTATGGCACCGAAAAAATACGGAGTGAACATTCTAAAAACCTGAGATAAAAACACAACTGAAAATATTGAAAGGAGATTCTCCATTAGTTCCGCTCCAAATTTATCTTAAGATAATTATCGGTTAATTTGTTAACGCCTAAAATGCTAAGCACCACCAAACCCTGGAAAATAAGCATGATTTCTTTAGGTACTAATTCATTAACAGCTAACCCACCATAATCGAGAAATCCGAACAGAAACGCGGAAAAGATTATTCCAATCGGGTTATTCCTTGCCAGCAACGATACAGCGATCGCCGTAAATCCGATATTGGCTGAAAAACCGTATTCATAAAACCCTTTGTACCCGAATATGTAATTTAAACCAACAAATGACATCATACCGGCAGCAAGTACAAATGCAACGATTGTATATTTATTTACATTTACCGACATATAAACTGAGGCGACAGGATTGAAGCCGATTGCCCTTAGCTTGTAGCCGATACTGGTTTTGTATATTGTGAAATATATTATCAACGCAAGCAATAATGCTATAAATAAAGTTATATTCAACGGTGAACCATGGAACGACGGAATAAAATCGGACAGTTTGGTAAAGAAGAAATTCTCCGGAATTTTTGTTGTGCGGATTGTAGACTCCACTGCAAAGTGAGAAATTAAAAAATAATTAACCATTGCCAGAGAGATGAAGTTCAGCATAATGGTAGTTATAACTTCGCTTACACCTTTTTTTACTTTAATTACTGCAGGTATTAAACCGAAAACGGCTGAAACTATAAACCCCGTCAAAATGCTCAATGGTAAGATGATCAAAAAAGGAAGTCCGGGAAAGGACGTGGCTGTTAATGCCATAACAAACGCACCTGCATTAATCTGACCTTCGCCGCCAATATTAAAAAGTTTGGCATGAAAACAAATTGCAATTGCGCAACCTGAAATTATTAACGGGGTCGTTTTGAAAAGTGTTTGAGCAAATCCATAACCGGTTCCGAAAACTTCAGAGAATATTCTTCCAAAAATTACAACAGGATCTCTACCTAGTATAAATAAAAATCCAAAAGTTATCAGCGCGGTCAACAGTATAGAAATAAGTGCAGAACCGGTTTGAAAAATAATCTTCTTATTCAATCCCCGCTCCGACCATTAACTTCCCTACTTCGACAGTAAAACTTTCCGCATCCTTTAACCTGCTTTTTAATTCTAACGGTTCATATTCTTTAACTGTTTGCCCGTTATATAAAACTATAAGCCGGTCGGATAATTTGAATAATTCATCAAGATCTGAAGAAACGAGCAGAACAGCTCTACCTGAATTCCTAACATGTATTATCTCGTCGTGGATAAACAAACTGGATTTTAAATCTACTCCTCTGGTCGGATGGGAGAATATAATTAATTCTGATTGATTTTCTATCTCCCTCGCAACTATTGCCTTTTGCTGATTCCCACCCGATAAATTTCCCATTGGTGTAAAGTAATCGGGTGTTCTTATATCGTAACTCTTTATAAGTATCTCCGATAGTTTTTTTAGTTTGGCTTTCAACGCTATTTCAAACCCCATTTTTCTTGTGATCACATTCTCGCCAATTGTATATTCGCTGATCATACCTTTTTTTATACGGTCGTCTGGTACAACAGAAACGCTGCTATAATTCAACTCAGCAGTTCCATTTTCAACACTTAAAAGTTGCAATAAAATATCTACAATTTCGTTTTGTCCGTTTCCCTCCACTCCGCAAATACCGCTAATCTCTCCTGCCCGTAAAACTAAATTTATATCGTTTAACTTACTGTAACCGCCGGACGAGAGCCCTGCCTTTTCCAGAATTGCAACTTTTTTTTCTCCATCTGTTTCCAGTTTTGTTTCCGATGCTATTTCAAATGAGGAATCGCCTACAATTTCTTTGCCAAGAATATCTTCATCGATCTCAGTGGCTTCTGCTTCATACACTTTCTTACCTTGTCGTAGTACTGTTACACGCTCAGCAATCTGAATTACCTCCCTTAGTTTGTGGGTTATTAAAATAATTGTGTTCCCTGAATCTTTGAGCTTAGTAATAATATTAAAAAACTCATCTACCTCAACAGGCGATAAGACCGCTGTTGGTTCATCGAAAATAATTATGGAAGGTTTCCTGTACAATATCTTCAGCAACTCCACTTTTTGTTGTTCGGCAATCGAAAGTTTTTCAACTTTATCGTCCGGGTTCAGACCTAAATTGAATTTTGTAATTACATCATTGATCTTTTTTTGTGCAGTTTTAAAGTCTATTTTAATTCCGGAAATCGGTTCATTGCCGAGTATAACATTTTCTAATACGCTGAAATCGTCAATTAGCATAAAATGTTGCCAAACCATGGCAACCCCTGCATTTATTGCATCGTGAGGCGTGTGGAAGTTTTGCTGTTTCCCATCCACGAACAACTTCCCTGAGTCAGGTTGATAAGCGCCATATAGAATTTTCATCAGTGTAGATTTGCCGGCACCATTTTCACCGAGAATGCAATGCACAGAATTTTTCCGGATAGCAAAACTCACATTGTCATTTGCCTTAAGATTTCCAAATTGCTTTGTAATATTTTTAAACTCTATCGCAGGGATCAAATCTTCTACCTGATAGGTTCAGGTTTAACATTATGAAATTGTATTTGAATTTATTGTAATACATATACCATGAAGCAATCATTAATTTCAATATCGAACACGGCTCTTCACAATTTTTTTTGCAAACAACTTTATAAAATTAATTGTACGATCAACTTCGGGGATGATAGGTTCTATGTACATTAATAAGATATTCCCTGTCTATATGCGTATAAATTTGTGTAGTGGAAATATCTGAGTGACCGAGCATTTCCTGAATTACCCTGATATCTGCTCCGCCTTCCAGCAAGTGAGTTGCAAATGAATGTCGTAAAGTATGCGGATGAACATCTTTTTTAATACCAGCAATCTTGACATATTTATCCACAATATTCCAGATAGTCATTCTTGAAAGTTTTTTTCCGCGGAAATTCAGGAATAGAGTGTTGTCTGTTTCAGTTGACTTGGCTTTCAGGAAGTTCCTCGAGCTTTTAACATAATCGCGAATCGCTTTTAGTGCGTCACGGCCAATTGGAACAATTCTCTCCTTAGAACCCTTCCCGATAATCCTGAGAAAACCATCTTCGGCAAATACATCGCTCAGTTTGAGATTAATTACTTCGCTTACCCTTAAGCCGGAGGCGTACATCGTTTCGAGAATCGCTTTATCTCGTATCGCGATTTTATCCTTCTCATTTATATTTAAAATTCTGATAACTTCATCAACCGACAATACTTCAGGTAACTCACGCTTTGTTCTCAACGATTCAATGTCGTCAACCGGATTAATTTCAACAAGTTTTTCAGCTTCAAGGAATTTAAAGAAAGTCCTCAAAGCGGACAACATCCGGTTGATTGATTTCGCCGAATATCGCCCACCGCGATTGCGGGATAGCGCAGAGACATAGTTATTCAGTGTTCCACCGTTAACCTTATTAAGGTCGGAGATTTTGACTTCCGAAAGGTAATCCAAAAATTTTTTAATATCGTATTGGTATGACCGGACAGAGAGTTCAGCAAGAGATTTTTCTACCCTGAGGAAATTTAAGAACAACTTTAACCGGCGATCTATTTCCGGATTCATTTCGCTGGTTGCGTTTGTTCTTTCATCTCACGTTCATCCGCCTTCTTTTGATCGGGATATTTAATCCTGCTGTGGTATGAACCCATAAGCACCTGTAAGAAACTCTGCTTTATTTTCGTCAGGTCTTTCAACGTGAGCTCGCATTCGTCAAGCTGCCCGTCCATAAACCTTGCTTTAATAACTTCATCAATCGTCTTCTCAATTTTGTTCGGTGAACTATCGTCTAATGTTCTGGTAACAGCTTCGACCGTATCAGCAAGCATAATAATTCCTGCCTCCTTCGTTTGTGGTTTCGGTCCGGGATAACGGTATGTCTCATCCTCAACGCTTTCTTTGAAAAGGTCGGTTTGGTTCAGCGCCTTGTCGTAAAAAAATGAAACCAGCGTTGTACCGTGATGTTGCGGAATAAAATTAATTATACTTTGAGGCAACTTATATTTTTTAGCAAGCTCAACACCTTCTTTAACGTGAGCAATTATTATTTTTGCACTGACACTTGGTTTAAGCAACTCGTGTCGATTAAATCGATCGAACTGATTTTCGATGAAGTATTCCGGTTTCATCATTTTCCCTATATCGTGAAAGTAACACCCTACACGCGCAAGGATACTGTTAGCACCGATTGATTCAGCTGCCTTTTCTGCTAGATTACCCATCATCATACTGTGGTTGTAAGTGCCTGGTGCTTTCATGAATAATTCTTTCAGCAACGGATGGTTTCTGTCAGAAAGTTCAAGTAATGTAATATCGGTTGTGATTTTAAATACACGTTCATAAAATATCAACAAACCGAACGCAATAACCGGCGACATTACCGCGTTAATACCGCCGTAAATAAACCGGTTGAATATCTCCCCGAACTCCTCCATCCTGTCGAATCCGATTGCGAGTATTGCGACAGTGTTCCCTATAAGTATAAAGAAAAACGACCGGAAAATCTGATTTCTGTTCCGGGCATTTCTCACACTGAAAATCGCAAGTACTGAACCGCAGAACGAGATGAATGCAATCGTATAATCTCCCCCTCGCACCGCTGCAATTAGGAAACAAATAATAACTGCAGAGAAGAATGCAAGGCGTGAATCGAATATTATAGTTAACAGAATTGATGCTACAGACGCAAAAATCAACAACTCAACCGGACGATTAACAGTTATATTTAAGGACAGATAAGCGAAGAAGGATTCGAGAATCAATAACGATGAGATCAGAATGAGCATATTGTTATCGTTAAATATATCCCGTCTGATGTAATAAAGGAACAATGCGAGAATAGACAATAGAGTCAGAACGGTTAAACTTTTCCCGACAAACTGAAGTACGAAATCCTGAACGCCAAGTCTTTCGAGCCGGATTTTTTTGTACGAGTCGAGTTTAAGTTTTACCTCCGGTGTTATTGGATCGTGTTTGCTTATGATTCGTTCGTTCTGTCTCACTATCCCCGAAGTTTTCTGAACCTGCCTTAACCTATTTTCAAGTACCACCTGAGTCAGATCTGTATTGAACTTCAGGTTGGGCTGTATCAATCGCCGACCGATTTCTTCTGCGGAAAGAATAAGTTCGTTATCGTTTGTTACAGATGAGATTTCATTTCGTAGCATAGCCGACGCCTCATTTAAGTCCATAACCTCGCTGGCCGGTGTAATATCCTGAACGTTTTCGTTTTTCTTCTGAACGATTGAAATTTTTCCTGAAACAATATCTTTCTTTGGAATGTCAATAATCTTTTTCGATTGGATTGTTTCAATATTCCGGTCTATCAGTTGAAAAAATTGGTTAAAAGATTTTATCACCGAATCGGGTTCATCTCCTGTAAATAAACCATAAAGTCTCAACCATTCATCATGCGATAAAATTAACCCCGTTTCCTCCCTCTTGCGTTTGAGACTTTCAGAACTTATCCCACCGGATTTCTCTGCCTGCAAAAATACTTCGTTTAATTTAGCCTGTAATTGATCCGATAAAGATGTAGTCTCTGCAACTTTATCGAATACCGGAGCTAATTCCTGTTTAACTTTTTCACGATCGGCAAGGTATTCACTCTCATCGCGGTAAATAGGAAATGAAAACGGTGCGATTAAATCTTCATCAACCCAAATCGTCCCTACCTCAAACTTTACGTCAATATTGTGATGCCCGGGAAGTAAGAGAATTATTATAAAAACTGTTAAAATCCCGACACCGGCTTTAAATATTGAACTCCCTTTTAAATTTGGATTTGATTTGAGTTTAAGACGTTTCGATATGTCAGACAGCAAATTTGACATCTGAATAAATTAAACAAAATAAAAAAAAAAGTAGTGCCTAAACAAATGGACTACTTAAATTGAAATTCAGGTTAGTTTGTTAGTTATACTTCGTGTTTGGTCGTATAAAAAGTTTTCTTCTGAATTGCAAATTCCATAACAATCCGCTCGTTTAACGGATTCAATCTCTCATGTTCCTCTTCTTCAAGTTTATCGTAAACTTCTTCCGAATCACACAAAAATATTTCTGTAAAATTGTTCTTAGATTTATCGCTCTCGAATACGGAGTATTGTATCCCTTCCCGTGCATTTATTATCTCCTTCATTTGATTTATAACTCCAAGATATTCATCCCGCATTTTCGGGTTGATCGAGTATGTTATTTCGAATAGAAATTTTCTCATATAATTTACCTGCTATTGTATTTTTATGGTGCAATATAATTATGACTTAACGTAAAATAAAGTTAATCCTGATTGAAAATCGAATTAATTACATAAAACTTTAGTTTGAATATTATAACACGATTATTTCCGGCGAATAATCGGTGAAAGGTAATCCGAAGATTTCCTGTAACAGTACATGAATTTTTAAATTTATTAATAACCTTAAACAGATTGTATTTAACCGGAAGTTTCTCTTAATTTCGATAACAAAATTAAAAGTGACCCAAATTCGGTTTAACAATAAAAGCATACACATAAAGCGATAAATTTAACACTTAAACACGAACTATAAATTTCATATTTTACAATATGCCAACGATTTCCAACTCTCCAAACAGTCTGATCCACGAAAATAGTCCATACCTTAGACAACATGCAAATAATCCGGTAAACTGGTACGCATGGAACGATAGCTCTATTGCATTGGCAAAACAAAAGAATAAACCAATATTTCTTTCAATCGGATATTCAACTTGTTACTGGTGTCATGTCATGGAGCGTGAAGTCTTTGAGAATCCGGAAATTGCTGAATTGATGAACAAGTATTTCATTAACATTAAAGTTGACCGCGAAGAGAGGCCTGATATTGACCGGATTTATATGACTGCGCTTCAAGCAATGACAGGAATGGGAGGCTGGCCAATGAGCATGTTCCTTACTCCTGACCTGAAACCTTTCTACGGAGCGACCTACATACCGCCGAAGTCGAAATACAATCAAACAGGTTTCGAGGATGTAATTGAAAAGATTAATACAGTCTGGCAGGAAAAACACGATGAAGTTTTAAACAGCGGTAATCAGGTTGTCAATCTGCTCAGCAATAAAGTTCTCAAATCTAACGTTCAGGATGAAGATATAACAATAACCGAAGATGTATTACACAAAGCGTTCGAGCAGTTCAAATCAGTTTACGATTACAGTTTTGGAGGTTTCGGTCAAGGCAATAAATTTCCGAGACCTGCGGCGCTAGATTTCCTTAATGTGTACTTCAAAACATTTGGTAATATCGAAGCTTTCGATATGGTAACCTTTACGCTGATGAAAATGTACACCGGCGGAATTCACGATCACCTGAACGGCGGATTTCACAGGTATTCGGTCGATCACGTTTGGAGAGTTCCCCATTTTGAAAAAATGTTATATGACCAGGCTCAGATCATCAATACTTTGCTTGATGTGCATTCAATTTCCGGAAAGCAAATTTACCTTCACATTGCGGCAAGCACAATAAACTATGTTCTTAACTACATGCAAGACGAACAGGGAGGATTTTATTCTGCTGAAGATGCCGAGAGTATGATTAAAGAGGGAGACAAGAATTCTAAATCCGAAGGCGCTTTTTACCTGTGGGACAAAAACGAGATTGATAAAATCCTGCCGGCTGATCACGCCGGAATATTTGAATACTATTACGGTATCCTTCCTGCCGGCAACACTCTAAATGATCCTCACAATGTATTGAAAGAAAAAAATGTTCTGTATGTAGCACACGATATTCACGATACAGCAAAAGTTTTCGGGAAATCAGAAGAAGAAATTTTTTCAATACTGGAATCATGCAGGAAAAAACTTGTAGCTTCACAATCGGAAAGACCACGACCGTTCCTTGATAAAAAAATTATAACATCCTGGAATGCCATGATGAGTTCCGCTCTATCAAAAGCTTTTAAAAAAACCGGCAACAAACGGTTCCTTAACGCTGCGGTCAACTGTATTAATTTCTTAAAACGAAGCCTGATTGACACGGAAGAACCGCGCTTATACCGAAGATTCATTAATGGTGAACGAAGATTCAGCGCCACACTAGAAGATTACGCGTTACTGATAAAAGCCCTTATCGACTTGTATGAGGTTACGTTCGATGACGAGTATATTGAGTTAGCCTCTTCCCTGAATATACTCTGCATAAAAAATTTCTACGACCGGCAAAATGCAGGTTTTTTCGATTCGGAAAAATCTGACGATATAATTTTCCCGACCAAAGATCCTTATGACGGCTCGGAACCTTCGGGGAATTCTATACAGATTCTGAATCTGTTCAGATTGTCGGTAATTCTTGATGAAAGCGCATATTTCGATATGGCAGAAAGGTCACTGATTTATTTTTACGACGATATCAGGAAATCGCCTTTCTCAAGTCCGTTACTATTGATCTCACTGCTCAATTACCTTAAAGGTGCGGAGGAAATTGTAGTAGGAAAAAAGGCGGGAAACGAACTGATTGGTTATGTTTACTCAAAATATCTGCCGTTCGCGCAGATTATCAAACCTTCGGAATTTCTTGCAGGTAAAAATGAGCTCATAAAAGAAATTCTTAACGACGAACCGAACGGACACGGAGTTTTCGTTTGCCTCGATTTCAAATGTGAAAAACCGGCTTTGAATCTCGAAGAACTTAAAGAAATAATAAAATAAAATATAGGAGACATTTAAAAATGGTATTTGACCTTGAACTCATAAAAAGCGTTTATAAGAACTACAAAGACAAAGTGAATAAAGCACGCGATATTTTAGGGAGACCATTAACCTACACTGAAAAGATTTTGTACTCACATCTCTTTGAACCATTAACACATGAATTCACCAGAGGTAAAGACTTCGTAAACTTTTCACCGGATAGAGTTGCGATGCAGGATGCAACTGCACAAATGGCATTGTTACAGTTCATGTCCGCAGGAATTTCAAAAGTAGCCGTTCCTAGCACTGTACATTGCGACCATTTGATACAGGCTGAAACCGGATCGGTTGAAGATCTTCACCGTGCATTCGATACAAATAAAGAAGTTTACGATTTCCTTGCGAGCGTATCGAACAAATACGGGATTGGATTCTGGAAACCGGGTGCAGGTATAATTCATCAGGTTGTGCTTGAAAACTATGCTTTCCCCGGCGGGATGATGATCGGGACTGATTCCCACACACCAAATGCAGGTGGATTAGGCATGATTGCCATTGGTGTTGGTGGCGCCGATGCAGTGGATGTAATGGCAGGGCTTCCGTGGGAATTGAAATTCCCAAAATTAATCGGCGTAAAACTTACAGGTAAAATGTCAGGCTGGACTTCACCCAAAGACGTTATCCTCAAGCTCTCGGGAATTCTTACTGTTAAAGGTGGAACCGGCGCAATCATTGAATACTTCGGTGAAGGGACAGAAACTATTTCCTGCACCGGTAAAGGTACAATCGGAAACATGGGAGCAGAAATCGGCGCAACAACTTCCGTCTTTCCCTACGACCAAAGAATGTCAACTTACCTTAAAGCTACAGAACGCAGTGAAGTTGCAGAAATGGCTGACCAGCTATCCAATGAACTAAAGGCTGACGAAGGGAGCGAGAAATTTTACGATCGAATAATAGAAATAAATCTTTCCGAGCTTGAACCACACATTAACGGACCTTACACTCCTGATCTTGCATGGCCAATTTCAAAATTCAAAGATGCCGTAATTGAAAATGGTTATCCCGAAGTGCTTAAAGTTGCATTAATCGGGAGCTGTACAAATTCATCTTATGAAGACATGGAACGCGCAGCATCGGTTGCAAAACATGCGGGTATGAAAGGCCTCAAAGCAATTTCCGATTTCACAATCACCCCGGGTTCAGAACAAATCAGAGCTACGATAGAGCGCGATGGTCAACTTGAAATCTTTGAAAAAGCTGGCGGTCTTGTCCTGGCAAATGCATGTGGCCCCTGCATTGGACAATGGAAAAGACACGATGTTGAAGACGGCGAAAAAAATTCCATACTTACTTCTTACAACAGGAACTTCTCAAAGCGAAACGACGGCAATTCCGCAACACACGCATTCATTGCTTCACCTGAGATTGTTACCGCTTTCGCCATGGCAGGAAAACTTACTTTCAATCCGCTTACCGATAAATTAATAAACGATAAAGGCGAAGAAGTATTACTTGACCCGCCATCGGGCGAAGAACTGCCGGATAGAGGATTCATCAGGGATGAACACGGTTATCAACCTCCCGCTGCAAACGGTGAATCAATCGAAGTTATCATTTCACCGCAGAGTAACAGATTGCAAAAGCTAGATCCATTTCAGAAACCTGATCTCCAAAATGATTTCTGTGATTTACATTTGTTGTTGAAAGCAAAAGGGAAATGTACAACCGACCATATCTCAATGGCGGGTCCATGGCTTAAATACAGAGGACACCTCGATAACATTTCAAACAATATGTTCATCGGTGCTATTAATTATTTTAACGAAAAAATGAACAACGTATTGAATCAGATTAACGGTGAATATGATGAAGTTCCGAAAGTCGCAAGAGATTATAAATCCCGTAACCACGGTTGGGTAGTTGTTGGTGAAGAAAACTACGGCGAAGGATCTTCAAGGGAACACGCAGCTATGGAACCAAGGTTTCTTGGGTGTAAAGCAATTATAGTGAAATCTTTCGCCAGGATTCATGAGACGAACCTCAAAAAACAAGGTGTCCTTCCACTGACATTTGCCAACCCTGAAGATTATGACAAAATTTTGGAAACCGACAGGATTACACTCGACGTAGCTGACATCAAACCGGGTGCACAGGTTAAGTTGACATTGAAGCATTCTGATGGTTCATCTGAAGAAATTAAGTTGAATCATACAATGAACGAACACCAGATAGATTGGTTTAAAGCAGGAAGCGCATTAAACTTAATTGCTTCAAAGTAACATCGGATTTTAAAAACTAAAAGCAGAACAACTAAAATGTTACTATGACAAACAAAGATTTAATAGATCTCAAGTATGCCAAACAACTTCTCGAGAATCCGGGTTTTGCGGCAAAGATAAGTGACTTAATCGGAAAGCCGGTGGAAAAGGGGCTTGAAATATTACCATCACGATTGAGTAATATTATAGATAAGGCAGTATCAAACTCCTTAAATAGAGCGCTTGAACTTTCGATAAAAACGATAAATTTCGAAGACAAGACTGTTAATAAAGCCGGACATAAATTTGCCGTTTTTCTCAGTGGTGGAATTGGAGGAGCATTCGGTTTAACTTCGCTTTTAGTTGAGTTACCGATTTCAACCGGTATTATGTTGCGTTCAATTGCAAAAATTGCGCTGTCTAACGGTGAAGATATGAACGATATAAATACAAGATTATCATGTCTGGAGGTATTTGCTTATGGTAGTAATTCTAAGTCGGACGATGCTTCAGAAACTGGTTACTACATGACACGAGCCGCATTGGCAAAATCAATTGCTGATGCAGCAAGATATATCACCGAGAAAGGGCTTTCAGAAAAAAGCTCTCCTGCGATTATGAGGTTTCTGCTTAATATTTCATCACGATTCGGTATTGTGGTCTCACAAAAGGCGGTGGCAACTGCCGTGCCGGTAATTGGAGGGCTAAGTGGAGCTACGGTCAATTTAATTTTCATTGACCACTTTCAGAAAATTGCCGAAGGGCATTTCATTGTAAAACGGCTCGAAAAGAAATATGGCGAAGATATTGTCAGAAGTGAATATAATTCAATTTAATTCTATTCCATGAGAATTTTTACCTGGAACATTAACGGAATCAGGGCTGCGGTAAAGAAAGGTTTCCTTGAATGGTTTAAAGAGACAAATCCAGATATACTTTGCTTGCAGGAAACAAAGGCACAGTTCAATCAACTTGACGATTCTGTTACAAATATTAATGGATATAAATCTTATTGGTTCTCTGCTGAACGGAAAGGTTATTCAAGTGTTGCAACTTTCACAAAGTTTAAACCCGTTGAAGTTCTTAATGGGTTCGGGAAAAAGGAGTTCGATTCCGAAGGGAGAGTAATTTTTACCGAGTTCAATGAATTTGTACTGGCGAATGTATATTTCCCTAATGGCGGTAGAGGTCCGGAGCGTTTAAAGTATAAACTGGATTTTTACGACGAGCTGTTTTTCTACATCAATAAGAATTACAAATCACGAAAAGGTATTATAATTACAGGTGATTTCAACACGGCTCACAACGAAATTGACCTTGCCAAGCCACAGCAATGGAGTAAAGTTTCAGGTTTTCTAAACGAAGAGCGGGCATGGATTGAGCGAATCATTAATCTGGGATATGTTGATGTTTTCAGGGTTTTAAATCCTGATGTACAGAAATTCACGTACTGGGATCAGATATCAAGAGCTCGGCAAAGAAACGAAGGATGGAGAATTGATTATTTCATGGTGTCCGAAGATATCGCCGGTAAAGTTACTTTTGCCGAAATTCACGACACAATAACCGGAAGCGACCACTGTCCGGTTAGTATTAATATAGAAATAAACTAAGGAGGTTTTTTTGAAAGCTGCGGTACTTAAAAAGACTGGGGAGATATCGGAGTTGATGCAAAATCTTTCGGTAATGGAAGTTCCCGAACCCGAAATTTCAAGTACGGATGTTATTGTGAGTCTGAACTATTCCGCCTTAAACCACAGAGACATTTGGATCACAAAAGGTCTTTACCCGAAAATTGATTTACCTGTAATTCCGGGATCTGACGGATGTGGAACGATTGTCGAAAAAGGATCATCTGTAACTGAGTTTAACCTCGGTGACAGTGTTATCATAAATCCTTGTCTGGATTGGGGTTTCCGTCAGACACATCAGAGCAAAAAAATGTCAATCCTCGGTATGCCGGTAAACGGAACATTTGCAGAATATGTAAAAATCAATAAGGCAAATGTATTCATGAAACCTTCATCTCTAACTTCGTTGGAAGCTGCTGCTATACCGCTTTGCGGGCTGACTGCATACCGTGCACTCTTCAATCGTGCTGATCTGAAAAACGGTGAAAATGTACTTATTACCGGAATCGGAGGCGGGGTCGCTAGTTTGGCAATGATATTCGCAATTGCACACGGCGCGGCAGTTTATGTTACTTCTGGTAACAACGAGAAAATCGAACTGGCAAAACAATTGGGCGCTGTCGGTGGCGCTAATTACAATAATCCCGACTGGGATAAAGAAATTCTGAAGTTGGCTAACAACGACATCCAGGTAATTGTTGATGGAACCGGAGGTAAGATTTTCAATAAACTTGTTGACATTATTAATTACGGGGGTAGAATTGCCTCTTACGGAGCAACGCTCGGCAATCCGGATAAATTTGCTTTAAATAAAATTTTTTGGAAACAAATTACGATATCCGGCGCAACACTGGGCTCACCTTCTGATTTTATGAATATGGTTTTGTTCTTTGAACTTAATAAAATTAAACCTGTCATTGATGAAGTTTACGATCTCCAAATGATTCACCAGGCAATGTTCAGAATGAATAACGGTGAACAGTTCGGAAAAATCGTAATAAAAAATATGGAGTAATAAGTAAACCGTTTAAATGATGATTAAATTTTTAAGGTATAGGTTTGTAATGATATAAAAATGACCGGACAAATTATTTCTGCCCTTCCGTCACTTTTAAAAATTTTTTACCGGATGTTAACTGAAAATAACATATAAAATTCAATACAACAGCAAATAAAAAAGGCGGGTTAAATCCGCCTTTTTATTTTTTCAAAGCTTCAATTTTTTTCCGAACTTCTTTCAACTCAAAATTAAGGTCTTCCACCTCCTTGTCAATCTTCCGGTTATGCGCTTCAATCTCCACACTGTAATTATCTTCATCGTGATCGTATTCAAATTCATCGTCGTATAGAGAATTATCACTCGCCCTGAACGATTTGAATTTTTCCACAAAAGCTTTTACGCCCTTCACGATTGCAGAGTAACTCGCAATAGTATCCAATACGGGCGGTTCAATTTTACTCCTCAACTTTTCCTCGAACTCAATAACATTGTCGGCAACAGTTTTCAAATTATCGGTAACAGTCTTTAATTTATCCACATTATCATCAATTTTCTTCGCAATATTTTTTGATGTATCGAGCAAGTCCGAAGCCTTTTCAATAACCGGTTTCATTGAATTCTGAAAATCCTTAATTGAACCGGTAATCTCATCAAATTTCTCTGAAGTCCGCCTGAGCTGTCCGAGAACTTTAATAATTCCGACAATAATGCACAGAAACAACAGAATAATGATAATGTTGGTAATCAGTTGAGATATCTGAAGCGCAGATTCCACTTTTGGTCAAATTAAATTAATCGATTTTCTTTTTTTCCTGATTGTAAGCTTCGAGTCCGGCATTAAATGCATCCTTAACCCTGTCCGATTCATTCGAGATGATTTGCTTTGACTTCTCGTAAGTTTCACCAGCCTTTGCTTTCGCTTCAGTCAGTATTTTATTTGCATCGCTAAGCAGATGCGAAGCTTTTTCTTTTGCATCCTTGATGAGTTGTTCGGACTTCTTTTTGCTTTCAGATATAATAGTTGACGCTTTTTCTTTTGCCGTATTCAGGTATTCGGAAGCATCTTCAAGGTACTCATCTTTTTTAACTTTTATATCAGCACGTAGCTCACGTCCGCTTTTAGGCGCATACAATAACGCTATGATACTGCCAACAATTCCACCGGTTATAAAACCGATCATCATGCCTTTTGCCATTTTATTGTCATCCATTGTTTAGTCTCCTTTTAGTTATGTTGTTTTAATTTCTCATTCGAGAACGAAATCCCGTAAATGAATTTCAATCACGAATAATTATTGTTTCTTAATTAAAAATAAAAAATACTTTTGTCAAAACTAATAATTTACGGTTGAAAAGTCAAAATCTAAGCATTTATATATTGATTGCTTCTCCGTGTGCCACACCTGCTGCTTCCATTATTGATTCAGACAATGTCGGGTGTGCATGAATAGTCTGCAATATTGTCCTCCCCGTTCCTTCGAGTGATTTTGTCATTACGAGTTCGCTTATCAGTTCAGTCGCTTCACTGCCGACGATATGAGCGCCGAGCAGTTCATCATATTTGGAATCAAATATCAACTTAACCATTCCTGTCGTCTCACCTGCTGCTCTGGATTTACCGTTTGCCGAAAACGGAAATTTTCCGACCTTAATATCATAACCCGCTTCTTTTGCTTTCGCTTCAGTTAAACCCACTGAAGCGACCTGTGGCTGACAATAAGTACAACCCGGAATATTCAGGTATTCGATATCAGCAACATCAAGCCCCTTTATCTTTTCAACACAATTAACAGCTTCGCCTGATGCAACGTGCGCAAGCCATGCTTTGCCTTTTGGATCAATCAACGCGCAATCCCCTATTGCATAAACTCCCGATACGTTAGTTTGATAATTCTTATCAACTTTAATCCCGTTCTTATATACCTCAACTCCGATATCTTCAAGCCCGAGGTTTTCAATGTTACCAGTCACTCCGATTGCAAGCAATACACAATCGGCTTCAATTTCGTCAGTTACCTTTCCCGACACTTTAACCTTAACCTTGTTACCTTTTATTTTTACTTCCTCAGTTTTTGATTCAGTATAAATTTTAATTCCGCTTTTCTTAAACTCTCTGGCAACTACATCTGATATATCCTTGTCTTCAACCGGAAGTATAGTCGGCAGCATTTCAATTATTGTTATATCGGTACCGAACGCATTATAGAAATAAGCAAACTCTGCGCCAATTGCTCCACTTCCTACTATAACCATTGACTTCGGTACTTCCTTCATAATCAATGCGCCAGTTGAAGAAAGTATTTTTTTCTCATCAAATTCAACACCCGGCAACTTTCTTGCTCTTGCACCGGTTGCAATTATCGTGTGCTTTGATTTAACCTTGTCAATTTCTTTTCCGGTTTTATCCGAAACCGAAATGATTTTATCCTTACCAAATTTTGCACTACCTTCGATAACGGTAATCTTGTTTTTTTTCATTAAGTATTTCACCCCCTTTTCAGAAGCATCTGCAACATCTCTCGACCGTTCAATAATTTTCGGGAAGTCAAATCCAATCTCCTGAGCTTTTAATCCGAGATCGTCAAGGTGACTGATTTTATTCATTACTTCTGCGCTTTTAAGAAGAGCCTTCGTTGGAATACACCCCCAGTTTAAACAAACCCCGCCAAGTTTATCGCGCTCTATTATCGCTGTCTTAAACCCGAGTTGCGCTGCCCTTATTGCAGCAGTATAACCACCCGGTCCGCTTCCGATAACTGTTAAATCAAATTCCTGCATCTATTATTTGTCTTAATTTTGTTGTGAAGTGAATGTTTAATTTACTAATATATGCGCTGTATCTCAATGCAGGAATAATTGTTGATGACCTGGCAATTGACTCTAATTCTCATAGAAGATAATTTTAATTAATCCTATCTTACGGTAATGGATATGCACGGTACAGGGAAAATTCTGATTGTCATCGGAGTCGTAATTCTTATCGTTGGAATTATTTTAGCCCTCGGAATAAAAATTCCCCTAATCGGGAAATTACCCGGGGATATTCACTTTAAGCGCGGTAATTTTTCTGTTTACTTTCCGATAGGAACATCTATTGCAGTTAGCATCGGCATATCATTGTTGCTTTATATTTTAAACAAACTTTTCAGATAATGAAACAAATTTACTTTATCAGGCACGCAAAATCAGACTGGAGCAATCCGCAGTTAAACGATCACGAGAGACCTTTAAATAAACGCGGTATGAAAGATGCACCGTTAATGGCGGAAATAATGCAAAAAAGCGGTATCTCACCGGATGCAATTTTTTCAAGTACTGCAAAACGTGCTTTCACAACCGCTGAAATCTTTTTCAGATATTTCCCTAAAGCACACCTGGTTGCTGTCCCTGAACTTTATCATGCGAACGAAATAACCTTGCAGGATTTCATTACATATACCGACAACAAATACAATACGATTTTCATCATTGCTCACAATCCCGGCCTGAACTTTTTCTGCAGCTTTTACCCGGAATTCTCTTTACCCAATATCCCTACTACAGGAGTAATCGGTATTGAAGCCGATATTGATAATTGGACCGATTTCAATATTAAAAAATCCAGGATCATACTTGAAGATTACCCTAAGAAACATAAGTAACATCCAGCTTAGTAATTTAAAATTTTCATCTAAACAAAAAAATCTGTAACTGCGATTGGCTTTTAACATCCAATTGTCATTTATATTACGCAATGCAAAAGTTAATTTGCATGAAAATCAATTTTAAACAAGATTTGACAAGTAAAAAAATCCGACAAGACTTTCTGGAATTTTTCAGCGACCGTGGTCACAGGATTGTACCTTCATCGCCGGTTGTACCGTATGATGATCCGACCCTGCTATTCACAAATGCAGGTATGAACCAATTCAAGGATGTCTTTTTAAATACCGGTACGCGCGAATATACACGGGCAACCAACTCGCAAAAGTGTATCAGGGCCGGCGGGAAACATAACGACCTCGAAGAAGTAGGAAACGATGGTTTCCATCACACTTTCTTCGAAATGCTGGGCAACTGGTCATTCGGCGACTATTACAAAAAGGAGGTAATCGCCTGGGCATGGGAATTACTTACCGAAGTCTGGAAACTTCCGAAATCTAAACTTTGGGCTACAGTTTTTGAAACCGATGATGAAGCATTCAACCTGTGGAAGTCTGAAACCGATATTGACCCTTCGCACATTCTTCGCTTCGGTGAAACTGATAATTTTTGGGAGATGGGCGATACCGGACCGTGCGGACCGTGCTCAGAAATTCACTTTGACCTGACCGCGAGCGGATGTAAACCGGAAGATATAAATTCCGGTCGGGAAGATGTAATTGAAATATGGAACCTGGTCTTTATACAATACAATAGAAGACCCGACGATGAGCTTGAACCCCTACCCAAAAAACACGTTGATACCGGAATGGGATTCGAGAGGATTGTCAGAGTTCTGCAAAATAAATCCTCAAATTATGAAACTGACATTTTTGAGCCACTGATAAAAAAAATCGGCGAAATTACGGGGAAAAGTTACAATGGCAACAATATTTCCGCATTCAATGCGATTGCCGACCACACACGTGCGCTTACGTTTGCCATAAGCGACGGTGCAATTCCTTCAAACGAAGGTCGGGGTTACGTGTTACGGCGGATACTCAGGAGAGCCGCGCGGCTGGCGAGAAAACTCGAGCACCTCAACCCCGTCATTTATATGTTAGTTGATACAGTGGTTAATCAATTCGTGGATGTGTTCCCTGAAATTTCAGAGAAAACCGGGTTCATTAAACAGGTTATAAAAAGCGAAGAAGAAAGTTTCAATCTTACGCTGGATCGCGGGCTTAAACTTTTCAACGACGTCGCTGATTCACTTATTGACACGAAAATATTTCCCGGCGATGAAGCGTTCAGGCTTTACGATACGTACGGTTTCCCGATTGACCTCACTCAGGTTATGGCAACTGAACGGGGACTAACTGTTGACATGGCGAGATTTGAAGAGGAAATGGACAAACAGAAAAAACGAGCAAGAGATGCACGCAAGAATAACGTTGTACAGGTTTCATTTGATGAAAAAATTGTTATACCGGAGGTCAATTATGATCCCTATCAACTTAATGGTGGCGAAATAACAACTGAGATACTTGACCTGCCGAATCCGGAATTAAAAAGTATTTGCGCCATAAAAGTTAATCCATTCTTTTCAGAATCCGGTGGTCAGATAAGCGATACAGGGAAACTCGTCTTCCCTACCGGCTACGAAGCGACTGTTATTGATTCGAAAGTTAATTACATCGTACTTAGCGCTGATTCAGATTTGTCAATGTTTACCGGGCAGAACAAAGTTAAAGCTGTAGTTGACCTCCCTCGACGACGGGCGATCGAGCGAAATCACTCCGCTACCCACATCGTACATGAATCTCTAAGGCGCGTCCTCGGTAACCACGTGAAACAACTTGGATCGCTCGTCCACGATGAATATCTCAGGTTTGACTTTCCCCATTTCAATAAGCTGGAACAATCGCAGATTAACGATATTGAGGAGATGGTGAACGAGAAAATTTCCGAAGATATAACCGTTGAAACAATGGTAGATTTACCCATAACCGAAGCTAAAAAAATTCCAGGTGTGAAAATGTTTTTCGGGGATAAATACGGTGATACGGTACGCGTTGTGATAATTGACGAAAGTTTCAGCGCCGAATTCTGTGGTGGGACTCACGTAAGAAGTACCGGCGAAATCGGTCTGTTTAAAATTGTTAAAGAGGAGAGCATCGCTGCTGGTACAAGAAGAATCTTCGCACGAACTGGTGAAGGAATACTGCAGTTCATTAACGGGAAAATTTCTGAGATAGAACTTTTACTCACAGAACTCCCGGAGAAATACACTTCGGACTTCAAGCCAAGACTTGCCAATTTCAGAAATGATCTCGCCGGAGCCGATTTCCACGATATTAACCTGATGAAAAAGTTGATTGAGTTTAAAGATGAAACTATCACGTCACTTCACGAACTACGGGAGAAATATCTCGAAGAGAAAAAACGCGATGAAAAGGAATTGCTGAAACGTGAATCAGAAAAAATCCGGAATGAAATTGACAAGGCGCTGCGGGAATACTCACCGACAGGTGACATAAAAGTAATCGCAGCAGTTATCGGGAGCAACTCACCTGCGGCTTTTAAAGAAGCAGGCGAATATCTCAGACAAAAATTGTCCAGCGGTGTGGGTTTGATAGCTGCTGTAAACGATAAAAAAATAAATCTCATATGCGCAGTTTCAGACGATCTGATTTCATCTAAAGGATTGAGCGCCGGGAAACTGATTTCTGCCGTTGCTAAAAAACTCGGCGGTGGCGGTGGCGGTAGAGATAACCTCGCTACTGCTGGCGCAAAGGATGTTGATAAACTCAATGATGTGTTACATGAGTTCGTATCCGAAGTATCGTCAATTTCCTGAAAGTAAGTTGGCGCTATCGTGTACATATAATTTTGTCATCCGGATTAACGATTAAGCATATAGTAACTAACGTTAAAAAACTTAAATACTTCAATCATGAAAATAATTATTCCCGTTGCGGGATTCGGCACCAGGCTAAGACCTCATACACTAGTCAAACCTAAAGTGTTGCTTAACGTTGCAGGTAAACCGATGATTCATTACATCGTTGAACAACTCATCAATGACAAAATTGGCGATGAAATAATTTTTATTACCGGATTTCTGGGAGAGCAAATTGAAAAATACATCAACTCCGAATTTGCCGCGCATAAAAGAAAGTTCAGATATATCGTTCAGGAAGTGCCACATGGGTTGGGACATGCAATATATTGCGCCGAACCGGCATTCAAAAAAGATGAGGAAACCCTTATCATTCTCGGTGATACGCTGTTTGACGTTGACCTGAAAAAACTTGTTGACAATAAATACAGCGTAATCGGTACGAAGAGAGTTGACAATCCGCAAAGGTTTGGTGTAGTTGAAAAAAATAAATCAGGGTTTATTACACGAATGGTGGAAAAGCCCGCCTCACCTGAAGTTTCACCTTCAAAAGATGCAATTGTTGGTATATACTTTTTAAAAAGCTCCAAGCTGCTCTTCGATAGCCTTCACAGAATGATTGAAAAAGATATCCGGACTAAAGGTGAGTACCAACTGACCGATGCGCTTGAAATGATGATTGACCGCGGTATCAAAATGAAAACTTACAACGTTCACGGATGGCTCGATTGCGGTAAACCTGAAACTCTGCTTCAGACCAACAGCTATATACTCAAACATATAATCAAACAAAAGAAATATAACTTCCCGGGTTCAGTAATTATACCGCCTGTGTTTATTCACCCCTCGGCAGAAATCTTAAACTCCATCATCGGACCTGATGCCTCAATATCCAAAAATTGCAAAATTAAAAATAGTATCGTTGGGAATTCGACCGTAAATGACAATACGGAAATTACAAATGCGCTGGTTTTCGATTCCGTTATAGGACACGACGTGAAATTGAAACTGGAAACCAATAAATACAATATAGGCGATAATTCCGAAATTGACGTTCAATGATATCTCTTTCTCTACTCTACGCCATGAGCTAGAGCCAAATATTTTGGCTTTAGCGATGTTATTCTTTTCAATATTTGCATACAAAAAATCCCATTTATTAAAATTTGGATTCATTGCGTCTTTTCTATTAAACGTAGAATGAAATTAATAACCCCCGAATTAAAGCCTAAACTAATTCAACACATTAAAGAAAATGCAAAATCAAAAAATATATATTGATTTCATCAATTGTGTAGATGATCACGTTCATTTAACAGTTTCATTAAGGGCTGAACAATCTATTTCAAAGGTTATGCAATTGATTAAGGGTGAATCATCGTATTGGGTTAATAAAAACAAACTCATTCCTACAAAATTTGAATGGCAAGATGAATATTATGCAATTTCGGTCAGCGATTCTGTAATGCCCGTAGTTAGGGACTATATTAAGAACCAAGAAGAGCATCATAGACATAAATCTTTTGAAGAAGAATATGAAGAAATGATGAAACACTTCATCGAGCATAACGGCTAAAGCCGGTGAGTTTTCGTTTCTAATATGCCATGAGCTAAAGCTCATGGCTATTCATCATGGCTATTCATCATGGCTATTCATCACGGGTAATCCAATCATCACGGGTTATCATCATTTCTATAATAATTATATGAGCGGGATATTTTAATTGATGGGAAATATATCCAATCAATTCTGATATTAATTAATCTGAATTCATTGCGGGGAGCTTTAGTTCGCCGGACGCAATTACCGCAAGGCGAGGGCTTTAGGCCTATTTGCGGATTTTAATTCAGAAAATGAATTCCACGAACTATTGTCAATTTCTGAAAATGTAGCGAATCAAAAATATTTCACTTAGAATGCATGCAACTGCGAACAGGAGAAATATCCACCAGATATCCATTCCACTCCTGTGTTGTTCGAGCAGGCTTACATGAAAATCTGAACCGGAATATATAACGTTTCCGAATCCGATTTTTGAGAATCTTTCCGATATTTCGTCTTTTCCGGGTGATACAAGGTTGCCTTCTCCTTTCGGCGGATTGAGAGAATATCCCATTGGTTGTTTGTCCGAATTGAATATGTATGTTCCCGGTTTGGCGGTGGGCGTAGAATACGGAAACATTATTATACGTGATTCCGGAGTCATCCCGGTTTGTTTTGTAAATTCCTCTACTGACAGCACTTTGCCATCCGGTAACCTGACATTTGAAACCTCGCCTGTCCTTCGCAAATCAATTGTATTAGCTTCTCCAATAGTGTGAGATATATCTGATGAAACATCGTTGCCGACGTAAAAGGAACCGCGAACTATAAGCGGAGCAAAAATCCCTTTTAGTGGAAAGTCTGACATTTTCATATCGGGTGTAACCGAGAATACAAGGATCCTGCCTTTACCAAATTCAGATTCTGTTAAAAACGGGTTACCGTCAGAAAGTTTCAAAATCACACGGCTATTTGCAGATGGAATTATAGTAACATAGCGACGGAACTTTGGAGATTCAATTTCATTTCCAAAACTTTCAGCGGTAAATATATCTTTTATTACTGGATGAGACGGGTCATTTGCAATAATTTTCAAATCATCAGTATCAGTAATATTTCCACCGAATTCAGGAGCATTTATACTCTTCAGAAAATTGTTTACTGAACTTTGGTTACCGTTCACTTCGGGAAAAATCATTATACCTCCACCGGCATTGAGGAATTCTCTGAGTTTCAGTCCACCTTGTTCATTGAGATTCGAAACGGAATTCAAAACAACCACGTTATCTTTTTGGGTTATCTCATTAATATCGGAATATACTTTCTGTTTTAATTCATTACCGGAAAGGTCGCCGGGAAGTGTTGATGCAAGCGCAGTTTGAAGGAAATTGAGTTCCGCTGCTTCAGAACCCAACATTGCAATATTTAAATCAGACGGTATATTAATTGAAAAGTATATTACGTTATTTTCCGAAATCTCATCCTCAGCAAACACAGAATTCGCCAATTCAATCCTTCCGCTTACATTTCCGGATTGTTGCACGTTAAATTCAAATTCAGTTTCAACTGACGAATTTGATCCGACATCAACATATTTATCAGATATGAATTTATTGTTAATGAAAAGCAAAACATTTTTATTGACCGCATTAAAATCCGAATAATTGTTCACGGCAGCGCTAACAACTATATCACTTCCGGGCAATATTAACCCTGTTTTTAATTCAGCTCCGGTAAGTTCAAGATCATCCGGTTTTCTTGAATTTACGTCAATCAGAAATAAAGCCGTTTCTTTTTCACTACCGGTGTTGAACTTTACGGTAATACCAGTGTTGCTAAAGTTCGAATTCTGAAAATCAGTAATCAGAAATACTTCATTAATAACATTAACCGAATTTTTAATTATCAAGTCAACTTCATTCATAGCTGAATTATAATCGAAGTTTTTAAACCCGATATTCAGGTTCCCAACTGAATCCATGAGCGAAGAAAGGTTTCCAGTAATCGGTACAAATCCTGATTTCCCTATTGAAGATGAAGGTATCAGATATACTTCGTCTGATTTAGAATAGCTCCCAATAATTTCCCCTGCAATCCTTTTAGCCTCATCAAAGAAGGTCCCGTTTCGAGTTTTCACACTCATGCTGAACGAATCATCAATTAATATAACCGCTGTCTTCCTCGTAAATCCCGAATCACCTGCATACCCCTTAAATACAGGCTTCGCAAATGAAAGCACTAAAAAAATTATCATTAGAACCCGCAATATAAGTAGCAATAGCTGTTCGAGCTTAAACCTTTTCAATTTAGTTTTTTGTAATTCCTTCAGCAACATCAGTGTGGAAAATTCGACTTTCTGAACTTTACTTAGATTAAAGATGTGAATTAGGATTGGAATCGTAACAGCAAAAAGTGCAAAGAGTGCGGCAGGATTAAGGAATGTCATTACGGATTTTTAAATTTCTATTCGTTTGTAATCGGTTTAATTTGTTTACCTGTATGATTAAACGCTCAGTCATTTTCCTCAATGGGGTTATTTGCAAATCAAAGATCATTAATTACTATCTGAGTAAAAAGTCATTTCTGGTTTGTGTTGACGGTGCAGGCAACTATCTGAAGCGCCTTAATATTATTCCTGATATAGTAATCGGTGATCTGGATTCTATTACCGCAACGAATCTGAATTATTTTAAAAAACGCCGTGTGGAAATACTGCGCATCACCGAACAGGAAACAACTGATTTTGAAAAATCTCTCATGTATTTGAAGGCTCACAACTGTAGCGATGTAACTGTAATCGGTGCAATGAGCAATCGTACCGATCATACCCTCAATAATTTCAGTGTGATGAAAAGATATTCCGATAAAATGAATATTAAAATGGTGGATGACAAATTTGAAGTCAGCTTTGTAACAAAGTCAATTAATTTCAAAACTGTCCCGGGTGAAACGGTTTCATTTATCGGGTTTCCGGTTGCCAGAGGTGTAACAACTTCCGGTCTGGAATTTCCATTAAACAACGAGGATTTGGAATTTGGCATCAGGGAGGGGACTTTAAACCGCGCTACATCGCGAAAAATTGCAATAAATTTTACCTCCGGTGATTTGCTGATTTTTAAAGAACACCATTTATCATGATTAATTTCCGGTTTGAGGATATCCTAATAATACTTTTGTACTTTGTTGCTGTTTTATACATTGGTCTCAGAACAAAGCGATCTGACTCGTCAGTATCAGAATTCATTGTTGCAGGCCGAACCCTTACTCTACCCGCGTTTGTGGCTACGCTGGTATCAACGTTTTACGGTGGAATTCTTGGTGTAGGTGAATTCACTTACACTGCAGGCCTCAGTAGTTGGTTCATGAACGCATTCCCATATTATTTCTTCACCGGTATCTTTGCATTTTTTCTGGCCGGTAAAATCAGGAAAACTAATCTTTACACAATCCCCGACAAGTTGCGTCTAAGCTACGGTAAAAAAGCTTCGATGACAGGTGCTTTCCTGATATTTCTTCTCGTCACACCCGCACCTTATATTTTCATGCTTGCTGTAATTTTTCAATTGATATTTGATATCAATATATATTTGTCGGTTGTAATTGTACTTGCAATCTCCGTCATATATTTATTCAGAGGCGGTTTACTGGCTGATGTAAGGCTGAACATTTTCGAGTTTATACTCATGTTTGCGTCTTTCGGGATTATGTTGCCGTTTTGCTATTTTACCTTTGGTGGATGGGAGTTCCTTAAACAAAATCTCCCGCACGAGCATATTACGCCAACCGGCGGATTATCATTTCAATATATGTTCGTCTGGTTTTTCATCGGCGCATGGGCGCTTGTTGATCCGACTTTCCATCAACGTTGCTACGCAGCCAAATCTGAATCAACAGCGCGATATGGTGTCTTTATATCGCTCATTTTCTGGTTTATTTTTGATTTCCTCACAACCGGTACCGGACTCTACGCAAAAGCTTTCTTGAAAGATTTAGAGAATCCTGTAATGTCTTATCCGTTGCTTGCAGATGCAGTGCTCCCGCCTTTATTGAAGGGGTTTTTCTTTGTAGGATTAATGGCGACAGTTATGTCAACCCTGCATTCCTATATTTTTGTATCGGGCACAACACTTGGCAGGGATATACTTGGAAGGCTATCGGGGAAATCTGACTCTAATTCATTTTCTAAAACAGGAATTTTAGTATCAAGTATTCTCTCAATTTTAATTATTATACTAATACCGTCTGTAGTAGAAATCTGGTACACCATCGGAAGCCTTGTAATACCGGCATTGCTGATAAGTGTTTTGTCTGCCTATACAAATAAATTCAGGACAAGCGATTTTACAATTACCATTGCAATGATAAGTTCAGTAGTAATTTCTTTCATTTTCTTCTGTTACGGTCAGATAAATTCAACCGGTGGCAACCCTGTATATCCATTTGGCATTGAACCGATGTATCCCGGACTGTTAACCGGAATAATAATTTTCATTGTGGGATTGTATTTCAGAAAAGTGAATGCAATATGAGAATTCTATCTTTCATAATTTTATTTATTATCACCGATTATCTTTTCGCACAAGACTCGCAATCAATCATCGATCTTGAACCGAAACAAATAATGAAATTAGATACGAACGACTTCAATATTTTTCCTGAAAGTACCCGAAAAACTAAGGTTGGTCTCGTTTTAAGCGGAGGCGGAGCGAGGGGATTAACACAAATCGGCGTACTGAAAACTTTTGAGAAGTATGGAATTGAACCTGATATAATTGCAGGTACAAGCATTGGCGCACTGATTGGCGGATTGTATTCAACCGGATATACTGCAACCGAACTCGAAGAAATAATGCTTTCAACTAACTGGACTGAGGTGCTTGAACTTTCCGAAAAATCACGCAGATCAAATCTGTTCCTCGATCAGAAAAAAATTGAAGACAGAAGTTTGATTACACTTTCGTTCGACAAGTTTTATCCGGTATTGCCAAGTTCACTCTCAAACGGACAGTACATTCTTGATCTCATAAATAAATATACTTTCAACGCAAGATTCAAATCCGGGAAAGATTTCTCTAATCTAAGATACAATTTCTCTGCTGTTGCGACAAACATTGAGAACGGAAAGATGGAAGTACTCAATTCCGGGAATCTATCAGAAGTTATAAAAGCATCAATAACGTTGCCATTGGTATATGAACCCACGAAAATAAATAACAAAAACCTCGTGGATGGCGGACTCACCGCGAATATTCCTGTTGACGTCGCAAAGGAAATGGGTTCCGATATTGTAATTGCGGTCAACTCAACCAGCCCGTTACGGGAAGCGAACGAGTTAATTAACCCTATTAACACTGCTGACCAGATTCTTTCAATTACAATCGAAAAACTTAACAGGGTACAACTTGCCAACGCAGATTTTATAATAAAAACACCGGTCGGTAACCATTCGTCAAGCGACTTTTCAAATCCTGAAAAACTCATACGCGACGGTGAAATTCAGACTGAACGGAATATTCAGGAACTGCTTACTTTAATTAACACTTTTGAAGACAGTAAATCCGAATATTATAATGATTTTATAACGGACCCTGAGATAATCATCGTTGCAAATTACATAGAAAAGGATTTATCCGAACTGCTGATATCCGATTCGGGAGTTTCATTTCTACGATATACTGAGATTGAAAGAAAGTTAAAATCTGCGTTGGCGCAGGGATATTACAAAAGCGTTTACGCTGAAGTATCAAGGGAAAATGGTAATGCATACGTAAAATATTTTTTAAATTCAAATCCGGAATTGCTTACAGTTGAATTGAATAGATACTTCCCGGGGACAGACTCACTCATCGCTGACTTCATGAAAGAAAATTCCAGAAGACCGGTTAACAGAAATTCTGCTTATAAACTTTATTGTGATCTTTTAGGGAAACTACGAACCAACGGTTATTCGCTTGTGGACATCAGCAGATTTTATCTTGAGGACAACGGAATTTTAAAAATTAACCTTACAAACGGTGAGTACGATTCGTTGATTATCAGGGGGAACAACTCAACTGCCGGATCTCTGGTCTTGCGTGAGATTTCAATTCCAGGGGATAAAATTGTCAAAATTGGCAACGTCATGTCAAGCATTAAGAATTTATACTCAACAAACCTTTTCAAGCAGGTAAGTATTTCGCCTGTTTACTATTCTACAAAGTATAACCTTGAAGTTTGTCTTGTTGAGAAATCCACTTCGAATCTCAGGTTTTCATTCCGAAGTGATAACGAAAGAAATCTTCAAATATTCGTTGATGTACGGGACGAGAACATTTTTAATTCCGGGCAGGAGGCGGGTATCAGCTTTGCCGGTGGCATAAAAAACCGGGAACTTGAGATTGAACTCCACTCCGATAGATTTTTTAATACACTCCTTACATATAATCTAAGTGGGTTTCATAAATTTGATGATAGAAATTCTTATTCCGAAACAAAAATTCTCGATGACAATGATCTCATAGTCGAAAAGAAATTTTCGTATCGCGATATCAGAACGGGTATTAGCTTCCTTCTCGGTACACAATTAGAGCGTTTAGGGATGATATATGGTTCGGTTAAATACGAAAAAGCCAGTGTTCGGATTTTGGATGGAAATCATCCCGGATATGATGACCATACATTTACAAAATTCAGGTTCGGTGGGATTGTTGATTCAAGGGACAGGTTGCCTTTTCCGACCGAAGGAACTGAAATAGATTTTTATTACGAAACATCACAATCTGATATCGGCGCCAGCCTGAGTTTCTCCAAGCTCTTCATCGGTATCGAACAATTCATCAAATTAAACAACGCTAACATTCTAATCCCATCATTTAATTTTGGATTTGCAGATAATACAACTCCGTTCATTGAGCAATATTCGCTCGGTGGTGAAAATTCATTTTACGGAATGGCAGAAAATCAATTAACAGGGAGACAGCTTATGTCAGCTTCACTCGAATATAGATACACTTTACCGTTTAAACTTTTCTTTGATACCTATCTGTCCGTAAGATACGATATCGGTAATGCTTGGGAACAGGCAGATGCAATCCGATTCAAAGATTTACGCCACGGTTTGGGAACTTCCATTTCATTTGATACTCCCATAGGGAAATCAAGTTTTGCTGTTGGCAGAACCCTTCTAATCAGGAAAGGTTTAACCTCCGATTCATTTATTTTCGGACCATATACATTTTATTATTCATTAGGGTACAGTTTATAACAACAAAATAAATTAATTTTCGTAACTACTTTTGTGGGAATGAACATTTTAAAAAAAATACAAAAATTTTCTGAACCTACTCTGCGGTTTGTTGCCCTGCTGATTTCAACATACATTTTTGTGGTCGCATTTTTAATTTTTTTTCAAACGATAGTAATGAACGCCTATATCCATGACTCTACACTATGGGATATGGAGCGTAAAGAAGGGGAAATTAAAAAAGGTGTATTAGTCTCAAAGGTTTACAATATCGATAACGCAGATGCTGTTTTACTTAATGTAGGTGATATTATTCTTGAGATAAACGGCGTACAAGTTAATGATTTCAAACAAGCACAAAATGTTCTTAATCAATATAAGGATAATGATGTACTTCAATATAAAATCCAACGTGGAGATGAAACCTTAACAATTCCTGTTAAAGTCAAAAAATACTTTAATATCCCGTCAATTGGATTTTCCCTGATGGGATTCATATTTCTGTTGGTAAGTACAATAGTAATGTATTCCAAACCGCGCGAATATCTCAACCAACTGTTTTTTATAATGGGTTGTACTGCTTGTCTGACTTTTATTTTAATTGGTAATGTTAACGCAATTTTTGAACTTAGTAAATTCTTCATCTACCATTCCACAGTCGCGCAGTTTATTTTTTTCCCGTTGTACATTCATTTTTTTCTATCATTTCCGATTTATTATAGGACCAGGTACCGGAAATATCTTATCCCTGCAATTTATTTATTCTTCTTTTTAATTGCATTGCTGGCATTCCTCTATCCGCATGAAGCTATTTTTAGTATCATACTCGTATATTACGCTATACTCAGCCTCATAGTGGGGTTTGTTATTTTTCTGATTTCATATTTCAAAATTACTGACCCGCTTAAGCGAAGACCGTTACAGATTATTTTGATAGGTTTCATTATCGGTGGATTTGGGTTTGTTTATCTCAATGTAATCGGACTTTTGCTTTCTGTTCCGTTCTTTCTGATTAACCCGCTGTATTACATCCCTGCGATACTTATGGTAGCCATTCCCTTATCATTCGGATATTCCATTTTCAGGTTTAAAATAATGGATTCGGAGTTTATCGTGAAAAGGAGCCTTGTGTTCGGCTTAGTAACTGTCAGCGTCGTCGGAATGTACCTTTTACTGGTTTACTTGCTTAACAATTTCTTTTTAAATTACTTCGGGAATGACCGACTTCTCATTACCTTCACGGTAATCGTAATTATTGCAGTTACTTTCGATTCGGTAAATAACAGGATAAAGGGGCTTGTAAATAACCACCTTTACAAGGAAAGTTATAATTACAGGAAGTCACTTCTCGAGTTTACAAGACAACTCCCCTACATGAGCAATATGGACCAGATAATTTCCAAGCTTGGTAAATCTTTAAGCGAAGCGATGGGAATTTCAAATTTGTATTTGTGGCTCAACTCTGAAAATATCGATATGCTCATAAAAGAGAATCACACCAATGGAAAAACTCAATTCGTGGACGAAGTTGAACGAAACGAAGTTGATGAAATATTCAGATCAATTAGTTATAGTAATGAAGAACCGGTACTGCTTTACGACATAAACCTATCTGAGCTCGGGCTGAAAGAAGAGACCAGACAGTTTTTTAAAAAAGAGGGGATAGTAATCTCCGTTCCTATAACTTTGAAAGGAAAATTATTCGGGAGTTTGAATTTCGGTTCTAAATCTTCAGGGAAAGTATATTCAGACGAGGATATCGATCTGTTAAAAACAATTGCATCTCAATGTTCGATAGCATTTGAAAATGTAAGAATGCAGACTGAAGAGTTGAATAAGCAAAAGATCGAGGGTGAAATTCAAATTGCCGCCAGAATACAACATGAACTCCTGCCTAAAAATCTCGAATATCTCAGAGGTCTGAATATTGATGCAGTTAATTTACCCGCCGAACGTATAGCAGGTGATTTTTATGATATTAAGAAACTTGATAACGATCGGGTTTTAGTTCTTGTAGCAGACGTTTCGGGCAAAGGTATTCCCGCAGCTTTGTATATTTCCAGAATACAGGCTATGGTTCATTTTGCATCGAGGATATTTACTGATCCAAAAGATATTCTTTGTGAGATAAATCGTTTGTTATACAAGAAAACCCCGGGGAATTTCTATCTCACTGCCCTGCTTGGAATATTCGATTTAAAAAATAAATCTCTGAAAATTTGCCGTGCAGGGCATCCGCAACTCATCTATATCAGGGACGAAAAACTATTACAACTCAGCGATGATAGTATCGGGATTAACATGGTCCCCCCTGATAAATTTAACAAATCAATTGTTTCTCACGATTTGGCTTTCAAACAGTGTGATATCTTTTTCTTTTATACTAATGGACTTGTGGCGCAATGTAATAAAGACAATAAATTTTTCGAATTGAGTGATATTAAATCCATACTTCAAAGGAATGCAGGGGATAATCCAAAAACGATTAATAACGCTTTGATTTCAGAAGTCAAAAGTTTCAGAGGCGAAATTGAACAAAAGGATGACATTACCTTAGTAACAATAAAAATTAAGTAAGATGAGTTTAACTTCAAAGTTTAGCGTTAAAACCTTACGAACAATCTACGTAACTTTCCAGATAATTTCTCTCGCGTTATTTGCCTTTGTGTTTGTTAACATTGTTATTCTAAAACAGACAACGATGGATGATTGCCTTTGGGTTCAATCATCATCTCAAAACGATTCTGCAGGTAGAGTAATAATTACAAAAATTGTAGAAGGCGGAGTTGCTGATACTGCAGGATTAAAAGACGGAGACATTTTACTTTCAATAAATGATGTGGAGTTTTCCACCCCCATACAGGCGCAGATGACATTGAATAAGCACGGCAACGAGATTGTAAAATATAAAGTTCAACGTGGCAATGAAATTTTATACTTCGATGTTGCGGTATATAAATACGTTAACATTCAGTTCATCATATTATCCTTAATTGGTATTAATTTTTTCGTAATCGGATTATTTGTGATTTATACCAGCCCGAAAGGGCAGTCATCATTGCAATTCTATTTAATGTCAACCTTTGCTCCTTTCGGAATCACATTGTTTGTTGATGGATTTTATTTCGGTTTATTTAACGAGTTCCGCTGGTTAGGACTTATGTTGTTGTTGTTTGCAATATTGTTCTACCCTGCATTCGTCCATTTCTTCATGGTTTTCCCCGAACGAGTAAATATCAGGTTTAGAAAATCATTCATTGCGTCACTATACCTTATCGCATTGATAGGCATGATTGTACTCAATAATTATTGGATAGTTTTCTGTATTGTATATTTATTTTTCGGCTTGTCTTTGTTTATCAGCACTTTTAAAAAAATTAAAGAACCCGAAAAGCGAAAACCGTTAAAGATAATCATACTGGGCATTATAACCGGTTTAATCGGATTACTCTATTTGGGGATTGTTACTAATCTCGCTCAGCGCCCGTCCTTTCTGCTAAACCCGTTATTGATACTTCCGACAGTTTTATCATTTGCAATCCCAATATCTTTTGGCTTTGCAATAATAAAGTATAAAATACTTGATACCGAAACCACCATAAAACGTAGCGTTGCCTTCGCAATAATTACAATTTTTATAATATGCATTTACCTTGTCATAGCATTAGCGCTCAATACGATATTCAATCAGTATTTTAAAAAGGCAACTCAACTACCGACAATCATTTCGATAATCATTATTACTTTTTCCTACGATTATTTTAAGAAAAAAATCAGTTCGTTCGTTGATAAGCAATTTTATAAAGATAGATATAATTACAGAAAGTCGCTGCTTAAGTTCTCCGAGCAGTTACCCTACTTTAAAAATGTTAATGAAATGCTCAGAAAACTTGCGGTATCAGTATCGGAAACAATTGGGATTAAGGCAGTTTACATCTGGCTTACCAAAGGTGAGTACAATAATCTGGTTGACGCCAATCAGGAAAAATTTTATACACATCAAACTGAAAATCCGTTTGAATACAACGAGGCAATACTGTCATTGTTTAAAGATAATGTGGAACCGATTTTAATCACAAACACTTTCCTTAATGATGGCAAGATTCACAAGAGATTGAAAGATGAGTTCATAGAAAATGAAATTGTACTTTTAATCCCTATGTGCATTTACGATCAGGTAATCGGTATAATGAAATTTGGTAAAAAGCCGTCGGGTAAAGCATACAGCGACGAAGATATTGATTTGCTGAAAACTCTCACTTCCCAGGTTGCAATGGTATTTGAAAACAACCGTCTGAAGCAGGAGGAACTACGCAGGATGAAGTTTGAAGAGGAAATTTCAATTGCCCGGAATATTCAAAACAGTCTGCTACCGGAATGGGATCTGGATTTCAACAATATTTCGGTAAGCCATTATTCAAAACCTGCGAAACAAGTTGGCGGAGACTTTTACGATTTTATAAAAATTGACAGAAATAAATTCGCCATAATAGTTGCTGATGTTTCCGGGAAAGGAATTCCTGCCGCACTATATATGGCTAAAGTTCAATCTATGATTCAACTTGCATCAAACCTGTTCAAATCGCCGAAAGATATTTTAATCGAAGTTAACAAGAACATCAGAGATCAGATTGACAAGCATTCATTTGTTACATGCGTAATCGCGGTTGTTGATCTCGAATCAATGACGATAAAAGTTGCCCGTGCAGGGCATAATCCGGTGATTTATGGACAAAACGGTTCATTGTCTTTTGTAAAAAGTAAGGGACTTGGTTTAAACCTTGCCACTGAACAAATCTTTGAACGCAACCTTGAGGAAGTTGAGTTCAAACTAAAATCCGATGACCTGTTCGTATTTTATTCCGATGGGCTAAGTGAAGCTATGAACACTGATCGTGAAGAATTCTCCGAAGGAAACGTCCTGAACGTTATCAAATCCAACAGGCAATTATCTACTGAAGACATTAAAACTAACCTGATTGATTCTGTAAATAGTTTCACCACAGGGGCGGAGCAACACGACGATATTACAATAGTAATTTTAAAAATAAGCGAACATGATCGAACGTTACTCAAGAAAGCAGATGGCGGACATTTGGTCTGACCACAACAAATTCAGCATCTGGCTTGAAATAGAAATACTTGCTTGCGAAGCACAACACAAACTTGGGTTGATTCCACTGAGCGCCATCAGAAACATAAAAAAGAAAGCACGCTTCGATACAAAAGAAATACTAAAAATTGAGGATAAAGTTAAACACGACGTAATAGCATTTCTTACAAATGTTAACCAGAGCATAGGTATAGATTCACGTTTTATACACAAGGGAATGACGAGTTCGGATATAATTGATACTGCATTTTCCGTACAACTGAAACAGGCAGGATATTTATTATTGAAAAACCTTAAACAACTTGAGAAAATCCTCGCCTCAAAAGCGCGAAAATACAAGTACCTGCCAATGGTCGGGAGAACTCACGGAGTTCATGCAGAACCAATTACCCTTGGATTGAAATTTGCGCTGTGGTACGATGAAAATCAAAGAAACATTGTTCGCTTGAAACGCGCAATTGATGTTATCTCTGTCGGACAAATTTCTGGTGCTGTCGGCACTTATGAACATATATCACCAAAAGTTGAACAATATGTTTGCAGGAAACTTGGATTGAAAAACACCAGAATATCAACACAAATACTGCAACGGGACAGACACGCTGAATATATGGCAACGCTCGCGATCATTGCAACCTGCATCGAAAAATATGCAACTGAAATTCGACATTTGCAAAAGACTGAGACGCTCGAACTGGAAGAACCATTTTCCAAAGGTCAGAAAGGTTCATCTGCTATGCCACATAAAAAAAACCCTATTGCATGTGAAAGATTGAGCGGACTCGCCAGAGTGTTTCGCGGTAATACTATTGCGGCATTGGAAAATATTCCGCTCTGGCATGAACGTGATATTTCTCACTCCTCTACCGAAAGAATCATTTTCCCTGATTCTACGATATTGCTCGATTATATCTTAACCCTCTTTAAAGATGTAATCTCGAACATAGTCGTTAATAAAAACAATCTGAAGCGTAACCTTGAGTTGACTAACGGTCTCGTATTTTCGCAAAATGTTTTGTTAAAGCTTACCGAAAAAAAGATGAGCAGAGAACAAGCTTATAAAATTGTTCAGGATGTTGCAATGAAGTGTTGGAAAGAAAATATCAGTTTCGAGAAGCTCCTATCGGAAGACACTGAGGTTAAAAAATATTTGAGTGAAAGTGATTTGAAAGAGATCTTTGATTACTCAAAGTCGAAACGAAACATTGATTTCATTTTTAAAAGGTTGAACCTCTAGTTACCGTTGATTTGCCTTCGCAATTCAATAACTTTACCAATAACCGTGAACGGTTTATCAACGATTGATTTGTAACGTGAATTAGACGCTTCAAGGTATGCTTTAATTTTGCTGTTTCGTAGTGTTTTAACTGTTGCCTCATCATCGAGAAGCGCTATAACTATATCACCATCATCAGCAGAATCCTGTTTCCTGACAATTACAATATCTCCATCGTAAATTCCCGCATCAATCATACTATCTCCTTTCACCTTTAACGCGAAATGAATGTGATGTCCTTTCTTATTTCGCTCGAGAGTTACATATCCCTGCACATTATCGTTTGCAAATATCGGTTCACCTGCTGCAACATTCCCATACAACGGAATTAGGTTTACATTTGCTTTTTGAGTTTCGTTTCTAATAATCTTAAATCCACGTGCAATATCCGGAATGCGTTCGAGGTAACCTTTCTTTTGCAAAGCTACAATGTGATCCTGAACTGTACCTATCGTTATCTTAAACTTTTCCGCTATCTCTTTGAAAGTCGGTGGATATGGATTTTCACCTGAATATTCCGCAATGAAATCGAGAATTTCTGATTGCTTTTTTGTAAGTTTTACCATACTTCAATATGGCTTAATTATTTAAGATAATCAATCGAATTAATTCACATCCGGAGATTTTTTAGTGAACTGAGTTTAAATAATCCCGTGAAATTTAATACCCCGATAAATATCATCAGGAGAATTGTTTTGAAAATCAGATTTAGTGCACCGTTAAATTCTAAAATATACGTTGGTAGATAAAAGACCACCGCCAACAAAAGTATTGACACAATCTTTGACTTTTCATAATTGACATGGTAATATTTTTGTGAAAAGTAATAGATAAATATCATCATCATAAGGTAAGACAGAAATGTCGCAAAAGCAGAACCGATCATACCGAACAACGGTATCAAAATTGCATTTGAGGCAATGCATGTAACTGCGGCGATCCCGGTAATCAGCGGGAGATATTTTGTTTTCTTCTCAATGTAAATACCCGCCATGAGGTTTATGTAAATTCCGTACAATATATATGAGAAAAGTACAATCGGGACAATATTCAAACCTACCCAATATTTTTCTCCAATAAGATTACCCTTAAATGGCAGATCCATTTTAACGACATCCGGTATATAAAGAGAAATTACAAGAAACAATGTTGAGGCGGCAATGACAAATAAAGTAAGCACTTTTGAAAAAAGATTTTTTGCATCAGGGTCTTTCGCGTGATTCAGAAAAAACGGTCGCCACGCAAACTCAAAAATAGAAACGAAAAGCATTACAAAAATTCCCAGCTTGTAATTTGCCTGAAATATCCCCAGCGTTTCTTCACCTGAATACTTTAGCAGTAACGGGCGGTTTATAACCTGTATAATATTTGATGCAATTCCTGCGGGGATGTACGGGAGTGAGAAAAATATTAATTCCCTTATAAGGTGCTTGTTTAAACTTAACCTGAGATTAGTCAAGACGTCAGGGATGAGGAGAATGAAAGTAACTGCGGAGGCAATAAGATTTCCTATAAACACAGCCTCAATTCCAAGTTTTAATACCAATATTAGGATTAGGTTGAGAATAAACATTATACAAATGTTAATCACCTTTAACAAAGCGAATTTCTTTGCTTTGCGTTGAAGCCTTAAATACGCGAACGGGACGAGACAAATTGCATCGAAAAATAGAATCGCTGCTGCAAGCTTTACAAGGAGAGATTGTGAACTGCTCAGGAGAAAAATACCGGTTAAATTTGGAGCAAAGAAAAATATTAAAACAGAAAGAACAAATGAATTAGTAAATATAATTATGAATGGTTGAGAGAAATTTTCCTTTCGGTCACCTAGCTCAAGAGTGGATGCAAATTTAAAATATCCGGATTCAAGTCCAATCGAAAAAAACACGTTTAACATTGCGATATACGCAAACACGTTTGTGATAATACCATAATCGGACGGCGGGAATACGTTTGTATAAAACGGTACAAGCAGGAACGTAAAGAACCTGCTGACCATTGTGCTGATACCATAAATTACCGTATCCTGAGATAAACTTTTTATCTTTTCCAACATATTCCCATGTGGAAGGATTAAACAAAAAACCCGGTATCGGATAATACCGGGTTAATATTCAACTTCAAACCTTGTAACCTTAGTCAATCACCAATTTTATCGAATCAAAAAATAAATTTTTGAAATTTTTGTTTTAGTATTTAGAAATAATTTCAATCAAGCCACTCGTAACTGTATTACCACTATCATCTAAAAGAAATACCCTGTAAATTCCAGGTGTATCAAAACTCAAATCATCACCCGAGAAATAGATGTAATTCATATCAGGGGTAACGTTGTATGGGAATTTTTTGTAGTATGCAAATGACTTTGTTGACGGATTGTACTTATCGAATTGAATTGATACATCGGACAATCCAAGCGGGTCATCTGCTTTAACCATAACAGTTAAATACCCCGTTGTGAACCTGTCGCTAATTCCAATTTCGCCATACGAACCGTAAGATTCACAGAAGTAAAGAACGGGGCTGGTTTGTGCGTTAGCATCGTTGTTAAAACCAAAAATTCCGAACGCTAAAGCGAGTACTGCAAATAATGTGATTTTTTTCATTTTTTTCTCCTGGCCAAAATGACCTTTTTTTATTTATTTAAGGTTTAGTTTTTATCTTGATACTACTTCAACTTCTCCACTTACAATGGGTGTTCCATCGGTTTTCATTAATGTAACTTTGTATGTTCCGGGTGTGTCAAATTTCAGGTTCTTCTTATCCTGAAAGTAAGTGTAATCCCAATCCGGCTGAATATTGAAATCAATGTCCCTGATAATTTTTTCGCTTATTGATTCACCGAATTCATCTTTAATTTTAGAGAGGCGAAGCTCAACTTTCCCTACACCTATCGGCTCATCTGTTTTAACCATTACTGTTAACCAGCCGGTGGTAAATCTATCGCTGACACCTATCTCGCGTCCGTTTACATAATCTTCACAGAAGTATAACTTTCCACCGGTAGTATTTGTTTCACTCTTTTCTTCAGTTTTAGTAGTTTCAGTTGTAGTTTCAGTTTTTTCTTTGACATCTTCAACTTTTTCTTTAATCTCCTTTTCTGCGTCTGTTAATTTACTGCAGGCAAAAAATGCTCCTATTGAAATGATAAGAGCCAAAATAAAAGTTAAGTTGGATTTAATTTTCATGTTGACTTAGGGTTTAATTTATTAAAACTCGAAATTAATTCAACAATTATTCTATTTCAAGATAGAAATTCCAGAGAAATATCCAAAGATTTCACTGAATGTGTAAGTGAACCGCTTGAGATATAATCAATCCCTTTTATATCTGAATACTTTTTAATATTGTCCGGATTCACGTTGCCTGATACTTCAATTTCAAATGATCCATCGTTCATTTTCACTGCTTTCTTCAAATCGGTGATTTTAAAATTATCCAAGAGCACCACGTCTATTATTCCTTTGCCATGTTTAAGCACTTTCTCAAATTCAAATATGTTTCTTACTTCAATTTCAGTTTTGAGTTCCGGATTATTATTTTGCCGCTGCATTTTACTAAGAAGTTTTTCAATCCCACCGTTAGCCTCAATGTGATTATCTTTAATTAAAATCATGTCATATAAACCCATTCTGTGATTTTTCCCGCCACCGATTTTTACTGCAAGTTTCTCGAATATTCTCAAGTTCGGGGTTGTTTTTCGAGTATCAATAATTTTAGTTAATGGGTTATTGAGTTTTGAAATCATTTCACTCGTATGGGTGGCAATACCGCTCATCCGTTGTAATAAGTTCAGTGAGAGTCGTTCTGCGGCGAGTAAACTCCTCGTGTTACCTTTTAAAGTTGCAACTATAACCCCGTTCTTAACCTTATCGCCATCTTTCAGTAATAGCCTTACTTTCACATATGGGTCAACATGTTTAAAAATCCGCTTAAAGATTTTCAATCCTGCTATAATTCCATAATCCTTTACTTTAACAACAGCCTGCGAATTTAATTTCTTATCTATAAATCTTAATGCAGTAACATCACCATTACCCAGATCTTCTTTGATAGCGAGTTTAATTAACTTATCTGCAGTAAGAAAATCGAAATCCTTGTAATAGTTCATTTCAGTTTCGATTTGATTAACTCAACAAAATCTTCAGGTGGCCTTCTCGCTTTAAACTTGACAGAATCCACAAATGAATGAACTGTGTAACCGGTAGCAGCAATCTTTCCGCCGGTTGTAACTTCATAAAAAACTTTAATCCGTGCTCCGGGAACTTCTTTTAACATTGCTCTAACTTCTAAAACATCGTCGTACCTGACTCCCGCGATATATTTACAATACACTTCTGTAACCGGAAGCAATACGTTATTCGATTCAAATATTGTGTACGGACATCCGATTTCTCGCAACAGTTCGTTCCTGCCTGCCTCAAAATATTCAAGATATCTGGAATTATTCACCACACCCATTTTATCAGTGTGCGCATAAAGAACCCGTATTTTTGTGACAGTTTCAATCATATATCCGGAAAAATTTTATCCGGGTTTAAAATATTGTTTGGATCAAAAACCCGTTTGATTTCTTTCATAAGTTTTATTTCTTCTGAGCCAAGTGCAATCGGCAGATAGTTTTTTTGAGTATATCCAATTCCGTGTTCACCGGAAATTGTTCCCCCGAGTGATACTGTAAGCCTGAAAATTTCCCTGATAGCTGAATCAAGAGTGTTCTCCCAAGAGTAATCATCGAGTTTATCCTTTAAAATATTAACATGAACATTACCATCGCCTGCGTGACCGTAACACATGGTCGTTATTCCAAATTTTTCGGATATTTTTTTGACTCCCGAAATGAGCTCCGGCATTTTAGCGCGAGGGACTACCGTATCCTCTTCTTTATATGCGGAAATAGATTTTACAGCTTCACCCAGACATCTTCTCAAAGCCCACAATTCGTTCATTTTATTTTCATCTTCGGCTACGATTATCTCAATTACACCGTTACTTTCAAGTACTTCTGCGATTTGTTCAAGCTCTTCATCTATCATAGTTTCGTTATTGCCATCAACCTCAATTAATAATTGTGCATCGGCAAAATTATTCGGGAATACTTTACCAAGTTGCTTTTCAGCAGCCAGAATTGCGGATTTCTCCATAAACTCAATTGCAGACGGTGTTACCCCGCTATGGAATATTTTTGATACTACTCCAAGAGCAGTTTCAATTGAATTAAATGCAGCAAGTAATACCTTCCTATGCTTGAAATACGGAATTAACCTGAAATAAATTTTTGTGATTATTCCAAGTGTACCTTCGCTCCCGATGATTAATTGAGTGAGATTGTAGCCGGTTACATTTTTCAACACTTTTGCACCGGTATTAATAATTTCACCTGTTGGAGTTATGCATTCGACACCAAGTACATAATCCTTCGTTACACCGTATTTAACTGCCCGTGGCCCTCCTGAACATTCTGCAAGATTTCCTCCGAGGGTACAACTCCCCTTCGAAGCAGGATCGGGAGGATAATGCATACCGTACTTGATACATTCATTCTGAAAGACTTCCGTAATTACTCCGGGTTCAACAGTGGCTTGAAAATTTTCCGCATCAATTTCCAGAATCCTGTTGAATTTTTCCATTGAGATTATAATACCACCTTTTACTGCAAGCGCGCCACCTGATAGTCCCGTACCACCTCCACGTACAACTACGGGATAACAGGTCTCGTTTGCGAGTTTCATTATTTCCGAGATCTGTTCCGCGGTTGATGGTTTTACAACAATATCAGGCTTGAAACTTAGGTCTTCGGTGAAATCGTGAGAATAATTTTCAAGTACTTCATCAGTTTCAAATACGCTCTCTTCACCACAAATTTTTTTCAACTCTGTGGATACTTCAGACATTGAGGAATAAGATTTTATTGTGGTGAATAATTTACCGAATATAGATCTTTAATTGTATGGAAGAAGTACTTCACAAAGATCGCCTTTCCAAAATTACCAAGGGAAATTTTACATCGGTGAGGAAAGTGCTACACCAATTCTCACAACGGAAACAATTAAAATGAATTTCTATTTACTGCAAATAATTAAATAAGAGCAACAAAATGAAAGGGAAAGTGATGTCTAATTCTGAATTGATTCTTGCTTATTACTACCGGATAAAATTTGCCACCTGAATCTCAGAGTGTGATTAAATTAATTTAACAACCATTCATTAAAACATCTTTAGCAAGCTTATCTGCACGTTCATTATATTCATCGCCCGAATGTCCCTTGACCTTTAATATTTTCACATTGAATTTATCAACTAACTCAATTAACCTTTCCCATAAATCACGATTCTTAACAGGTTGGCGGTTAGAGTTTAACCAACCATTCTTCTTCCATTTCATATACCATTTTTCATTGAAACAATTCGTAATGTACGCACTATCAGTATATAGTCTGACCTCAAAGTTGTTTGATTTCAACGTTTCGAGAGCTTTAATTGCAGCCGTCAACTCCATACGTTGATTGGTAGTGTTGCATTCGCAACCACTTATTTCTTTTTTTTTATTATTGGAAATCATCACGGCTGCCCAACCTCCCTTATTTTCCTTCAGTTGATTACCTGAACAAGCACCGTCTGAGTATATGTGAATGTAATTATGTCCCAACGAAGTCAAAACTAACCTGCGAAATTTTAATTATATTACTTTGAACTTTTTTTTATTGGGGATATTCATTGTCCTTCAAGTGTCATTTCAATTTCCCGTTCATCACCATCTCTTAGAATTTTCAATATAAGCACATCACCAACACGCGAATCGTTGATTACATAAACTAAGTCTTGTTGATTTCTGACAGGTTTCCCATTAACGCCAATAATTATATCCTCCGGTTTCAAGCCAGCCCTATCAGCGAGTCCTCCACGCAAAATCTGAGTAACTATCACACCCTCCGCTTTTTCAAGTTCGTAATATTGTGCAATCCGTTCATCTACCGGTTGAATGTTAAACCCAACATTAAAATTCCTGTCAATCGAACCTTTCGCTTTAAGTTCGTTCATAATATTTACTACCCTATTTATTGAGATAGCAAATCCAACTCCAATACTTCCGGAGCTGAATGACCCACCAGTATATATTATAGTGTTCATCCCAATAACCTTACCCTCAATATCAACCAACGGACCGCCTGAGTTACCAGAGTTTATAGATGCATCGGTTTGAATCATATCCTTGTAAACGCGCCTTCCCTCCGCAGTAACAGACATATTAGTTGCACTCACAACTCCCACTGTTACCGTTGGTTTGTCATTAATCTCAAACAACCCAAACGGATTTCCGAACGCGATTGCCCACTCACCTATCAATACATTATCAGAGTTTGCAAACTCAAGAAAAGGGAGATTCTTTTTATCGATTTTCAGCAGTGCCACATCGCTTACCTGATCAGAACCAATCAATTCTGCCTGAACAGTTTCGCCCGTAGTTAAAGTTACGGATATTTTAGTTGCGTTTCCTGCAACGTGATCGTTAGTCAGAATATAACCATCAGGTGAAATAATAAAACCCGATCCCAGTCCACGAACTACTTGCTTTTGCGGACCAATATCACCAAAGAACTGCCTGAAAAAAGGATCATCATAAAATGGATTTCTTACTTCACGAACTTCCTCGACGTTAATTCCAACTATTGCATCTGATACTTTACTTACCACACTCGTAATCGCATTCTTCCTGTCTTCGCTTACATTTTCATTTAATTGTTCTTTTGATAACACCGGAACATTCTTTTCATTGCTGAAATACTTACCAATTAAAAAACCGCCGGCAATCATTGACACAATGAGAGTTACAACAATCACCAATACAACAACAAAATTCTTTTTATATGACTTATGATTTAAAACATTTTCCATTCTTAAAATTATTTTCAACAATTTTACAACTGATACATAGTTTATTCAATTCAATTCAGAGAAGGTTTTATCTTGAATTAGATTTCTAATACTTCAATTTTGATACAATAAATTGAAGCGAAATTTGGAAAAGGTACGATTAACACAACTTGTAAAATCTGCAGGGTGCGCTGCGAAAATTTTCCCTGATATTCTCTCTGAGGCGCTCTCCGGTATTAATTGGTATTCCAACGAAAATATTCTTGTGAATTTTGACGTTAAAGACGATGCAGGTGTTTACAGGCTCGACGATCAAATTGCACTTATTCACACTACCGATTTCTTTACTCCGGTCGTTGACGATCCGTTTATTTTCGGTCAAATAGCAGCGGCAAATGCGTTAAGCGATATTTACGCCATGGGTGGAACACCGCTAAGCGCTCTCAATATTATCGCATTTCCGCAAACACAAGATTTAGGGATTTTAAGGGACATATTGAAAGGTGGGATGCAAAAGGCGAAGGAGGCCAATTGTGCTGTCATTGGGGGGCATTCGGTTGATATCCCCGAAATTCTTTACGGTATGTCAGTAACCGGTAAAGCTAATATTAAATCATTCGTAACAAATTCCGGTGCAAAACCAGGCGATTGCGTTATCTTAACAAAAGCGCTCGGGACAGGATTGCTCAACAATTGTATTAAGTTTAAAGGATTGGATTCAGGTGAAATTTACGAAGGGTTAATCAACTCAATGACAACATTAAATAAATCTGCTTCTGAACTAATGTTAAAATATAATGCAAGTGCCTGCACGGATATTACCGGATTTGGTTTCGCCGGACACGCGATGCAACTATCAAAGGCAAGCAAAACAGGACTTGAAATAAATACATCGGCCATCCCAGTATTAAATGGAGTCAGAGATGCGATAAACGAAGGATTGTTCACTCGTGGCGACAGGTCGAATAGAGAATACACAAAAGATTTCGTAATATGGGAAAAAGAAATTGATGTCTTTCTCGAACATATAATTTACGATCCTCAAACGTCAGGCGGATTATTGATTTGCCTCGATGAAAGTAATTGCAACAGTTTTATGTCTGAATTAAACTCCGATGATGCGAGGATAATTGGGAAAGTTATAAGCGAGCAAGTTATAAGGTTTGTATAAATGAAACACAAATGATTTTTTAAGATATAATGATAAAACGAAAATAAAATTTTCAGATGAAAACCTTAATTGGCATATTTCTTTTTAATATATTGCTTCTTAACACAGGATTTTCTCAGGTTCAAAAAGACGATCATTTTTCTGCCTTAGTTTCCACAAAGGTTCCTGCACGAAATATTGGGAAGGACATTTTGATTGGTGCCGGTTTGGAATATCGGTATAACCCCGGAGAGTTGCCGGAAGTTTACAGCGGGGTTATTGGATATATTGGTTCGGGAAATCAAACCCTTGAGCTGAATACCGGTTTAAGAACGTACATAAAACCTTCTAAACGCGATTTCTTTCTTGAACTTGGAGGAATTGGTTTAATCGGATTTCTTAATAAACGAGGAATTACAGCCGGTCTAACTACAGGAGCCGGATATAGATTTGGGAAAGACAGAAAATATTTCGTTAAATTCAACGCTAACATTTTATTCATGGACAAAACATCATCAGCTTACGGGTTTAGCGCAGGGATGAGTTTCTAATATGGAAAACATTTTTGATTTCGTCCGTAATGCAGTTGACTCGAATGTTCCAACGTTAAAGGAAATTTTTGCTGGATATAACTGGGAGCGGGTTGACATAAAAGACATATTTAGTCTTAATTACAAGTCCACTGATACTTTAATTATTGATGCGCGATCAGAGAAGGAGTTCGGAGAATCAACAATTCCTAATGCAGTTAACTTCCCCGTCCTTTCAAATTATGAAAGGCATAATGTTGGCCAGATTTATAAAAATTATTCCCAAAGCGCTGCAGTTTGGTTGGCTATGCAATATGCCGACCCTAAAATTCACACTTTGAAAAACTTTCTGTCTGACAACAATGCTCGAGGGAAAATAATAATTTTATATTGTTGGCGAGGTGGTGGAAGAAGTAGTTACCTTGCAAAAATGATTTCCGATCTCGGTTATAAACCTGTAATAATTAGCGGCGGATTTAAATCCTATCGGCGATTAGTTAATTCATTCTTTTCACGATCCATTCTTCCTTTCGAACTCCTTGAAATCGCTGGGCTGACAGGGACAGGTAAATCGGAATTACTACGCGCTGCTAATGATTTTACAAATGTCATTGATCTCGAAAATGCTGCTAAACACTATTCAAGCTTATTCGGGGCAATTCCGTACTTAATCCGGAACTATGATCCTGTACATTCACAATCCGCATTTGAAAACAATGTGTTTTCCCATATCGTAAAGGGTATTTCAAATTATGGTACATTCCATCGCCGGTACCTCATTGAAAGCGAGAGCAGGAAAATCGGGAATTTCATCCTACCGGATTTGATTTACAACGACCTTCAGGAATGTCCGTGTTTAACTCTAACATCAGGACTTGATACCAGAGTAAAGAGGATTGAAAAAGATTATTTCGGTAGTGATAATGAAGGGATTGAACTTGTATTGAAAACTTTCACAAAATTTGAAAATTACTTTAGAGCAAAAATTAGTAACTCCGTTTACAATAATTGTCTGACAGCTTTAAACCGTGGGGATAGTTATTATTTTTGTGAAACGCTGATAAAAAAATATTATGATCTGAGGTATAAACAAAAAAAGAAAACACCACTGCTTGTAATCGAACATGAGAATTTACGTGATACAGTAAATGTATTAAAGGATTTTCTAAACAAATATCAAAACGACTATCATAGAACCCGTTTGTAGCTCATTCCCAAGTTGTACATAATAAAAGCCCAGATATCAGTCTGCTCATCAATAACTTTTGTTATAGGCTTGCCCGAACCATGCCCTGCTTTACTTTCAATCCTTATTAAAGCGAGGTTATCATCTGATAATGTATATTGCAACTCTGCAGTATATTTAAATGAGTGAGCCGGAACTACCCTGTCATCAAATTCTGAAGTAGTAACAAGAATCGCAGGGTATTTTGTATCTGGCTTGATGTTGTGCAAAGGTGAGTATTTATAAAGGTATTCAAACTCTTCCTTATTATCACTCGAACCGAAATCAGTTATCCAACCCCAACCGATTGTGAACTTATGAAACCGCAACATATCCATTACACCTACCTGTGGTACAGCTACTTTGAACAAATCCGGTCTTTGATTAATTACAGCGCCAATAAGAAGCCCCCCGTTTGAACCACCTTTAATTGCTAGTTTCTCCGGATTGGTATAACCTTCTTCCATCAAATATTCTGCAGCAGCGATGAAATCGTCGAACACGTTTTGTTTATTAAATTTCGTCCCCTGTTCATGCCATCGCTTCCCATACTCACCGCCACCTCTGATATTTGCAACCGCATAAACTCCACCGTTATCCAGAAATACTTTGTTTGATATATTGAAACCGGGTAATAATGAAATATTGAATCCACCGTAACCATACAGCAGTACAGGGTTTTGACCGTCGAGAGTAATTCCTTTCTTAAATGTAATGTACATTGGTATCTCCGTCCCATCTTTCGATTTGTAAAATATGCGTCTCGATTCATAGTTATCAGGATTGAACTGCAGATTTTCCTTTATATAAACTTCACTTTTCCCATCAGCAATATTATACTTGAAAATTGTCGGTGGATTCACGTAAGAATTAAACATATAAAAGACTTCAGTATCATCGGACTTCCCGTCAAATCCCCAGACATTGCCAAGGTTCGGGAATTTGATTTGATTAACTATATTTCCATCAAAATCACTTACCAGAACGACATCGGCAACATCTCTCATGTAAGTCAGGAACAATTTATCACCGGCCGCCGATACGGAACTTAAAACATCTCTACTTTCGGGAACAATTTCTGTAATAGTTTCATTTATTGCTACCGGATCAAATTTTATCAACTTATAGTTTTCCGCTCCATTATCGGTTCTAACAATTATCTGTTTACCGATTTTATAAATAACCGAATAAGAATCACCCCAACCTGTAAAAACCGGTCTCCAACCTGTATCTATTGCTGTCAGATCTTTGAAATATAATTCATTCCCATCTTCTCCCATTTTGGATTTTCCAAGGAAGAGATATTCCTCATCTTCAGATGAAAAAATCCAATGAGATGACATTGGATTGTCTATATCTTCATAAACCAGCGAATCTTCGCTTTGTGATGTACCGATTTTATGATAGTAAATTTTTGACGATTCATTTGAAGTTGTAATCATTTCATTGGTATCAACGTTATCGTACCTCGAATAAAAAAATCCGTCTTTAAACCAGTCAGCACCGGAAAATTTTATAAACTTCAAATTATCTTTCAGTCGTTCCCCGGTAGCAGTTAAAATCACAAAGAACTCACGCCAGTCGAGTCCGGACTCTGAAACAGAATAAACAATATATTTTCCATCGCGTGACGGGTACACTCCTGACAATGAAATGGTTCCATCTTCAGAAAAAGTATTCGGGTCAATTAATACTTCCGGTTCAGTTTTTCCCTCCCGGACGATATAAAGTACAGATTGTGGTCTTAACCCGTCATTGAAATAATATAAAAGATGTTTTCCTGCTTTGAATGGTGTTGAATACCTGGGATAGTTCCAAAGTAAGGTTAGATCTTCCCGGATACTATCCCGGTACGGAATTCGCGAAAGATATGATTCGGTGAGTTTGTTTTGTTCTTTTATCCAATTTGAAATCTCATCTGACCCAAATTCTTCCATCCACCTGTACGGATCAGCGACGACTACGCCATGGTAATTATCAATCACATCAGTACACATGGATTCAGGATAAATAATTTTACCCTGAGCAATCAATTCCTGAAAAAAGAGAAATGATATCATTATGATTACAATTTTTTGCATAGTGAATTAAAAACTGAAACGGGTTTATTTTAGGAACTGTTGTTAGTCGTCAATACCGAATGCACTTTTAATTAATTTGAGTTGGGATTCATCAAACAACGCTTTTGAACCCGGTGCAGTCGAAGCGCTGGCTTTTCTTCCAACGTATTGCACAGGTATTCCACCTGCAAGATTCATTAGCTTCAGGCTCATGAAATTCCATGCGCCGGCGTTTTCAGATTCTTCCTGTATCCACAATATTTTTTCAGCATTTTTATACTTCGAAATTAATTCAGCAATCTGATTCTTTGGGAATGGAAAATATTGTTCAATCCTGACAAGCGCAGTATCGTCAATTCCTTTTTCATGTCGATACTTTAAAAGGTCGTAATAAACCTTTCCACTCGTAAATCCTAATCGCTTTACTTTCGTAGGCTCAACTTCGATATCATCCAGAACATGTTTAAAGTATCCGTGAATAATATCATCTTTATGGGATGAGGCGAGCTTTTCCCTTAACAGACTTTTCGGTGTCATTACAATCAATGGCTTTCTGACATCGTCAAGAGCCTGTCGTCTAAGCAAATGGTAATACTGTGCCGATGTTGTCGGATTACAAACGAACATATTGTTATCAGCGCAAAGCTCGAGGAATCTTTCGAGCCTGGCGCTTGAGTGTTCAGGCCCTTGTCCTTCCTGTCCGTGCGGAAGCAATAATACAAGATCTGAGGGCAGCATCCACTTTGACTCAGCTGATGAAATAAAATTATCAATAATAACCTGAGCACCATTCGCAAAATCTCCAAACTGTGCTTCCCACATTACAAGGGTTAACGGGTCTGAAGTGCTGTATCCAAATTCAAATCCGAGTACTGCAGCTTCTGAGAGTAAACTGTCAAGAGTTTCAATTATTACGCTGTCGCTCTGAAAATTTCTGTGAATATTTATTTCCGATGCATTATTTACATCTGTGAGAACATTATGCCGTTGTGAAAAGGTACCTCTTGCGCTATCCTGCCCACTCAACCGGATTGAAATTCCGGCGTTCATTAATGATCCAAACGTAATCGCTTCCGCAAACGCCCAATCAATCAACTCTTCGCGTTCAAGAATGGCTTTCCGTGTGTCAATAAACTTCTTTAGTTTCGGGTGCAAAGTAAAATCCGATGGGATCTCGGTAATCTTCTTAACAATTTCATCGAACTCCTCAGAGGTAATATTCTCAATCTCCTGTTTACGTATTTCATCTATCTGTTCCTGTGTAACTGCCAGTGGTAGATCAGTTTTAAACTTCTGTACATCAGCCCGAGCCTTTTCATAATTGAAATCCATTTTATCCGTTACATCTTTTTCTATTGTCTTTATTTCTCCCTCGCTAAAAACGTTCTCATCCAATAATTTCTTTTCGTAAATCTTAACAACCGAAGGGTGCTGCCTGATCTTCTTATACATCAAAGGTTGTGTATAAGCCGGTTCATCAGTTTCGTTATGACCAAGCCGCCTGTAGCCATAAACATCAATTACCACGTCTTTTTTGAATTTCTGTCTGTATTTATAAGCAATCTCCGTTACCCACAAAGTTGCTTCAGGTTTATCACCGTTTACATGCAGGATCGGTGCCTGAACCATTTTAGCTACGTCAGTGGCATAAACCGTTGACCGAGCATCAACCGGCGAAGTTGTAAATCCGATTTGATTATTAATCACAATGTGGATTGTCCCGCCGGTAGAGTACCCACGCAGTTGTGAAAGGTTAAGGGTTTCGGCGACTATCCCCTGCCCGGCAAATGCCGCATCACCATGGAGCAGAACAGGAATAATTCTGTTACGTTTTTCATCTTTCAGGCGGGTTTGTTTCGCTCTCACTATCCCTTCAACAACAGGATTTACAAATTCTAGATGACTTGGATTTGAGGCAACTGAAACTTTAACTGTTTTACCATTTAGGCATTCATACTCTCCTGACGCGCCAACATGATATTTTACGTCACCGGAACCCTGCACCGAATTAGGATCAACGAATCCTTCAAACTCGGAAAAAATTGAATACAGTGATTTCCCGATAATATTCGTCAGGACATTAAGCCTGCCACGGTGCGCCATCCCAAGTACAAATTCCTCAACTCCGTCTTCGCTGCCGAGGTTCATAATGTGATCAAGAACTGCAATTATAGTTTCTGACCCTTCAAGTGAAAAACGTTTTTGCCCGAGATATTTCTTGTCAATATACTTTTCGAACATCTCAGCCTGAATAAGTTTTCGGAGAATATTCCGCTTTACCTCGTTATTGTAATTTGGCCTGTTGTGAACCTTCTCCATCGTATCCTGTAACCATTCCTTTTCTTCCGGATCCTGAATGTGCCTGTATTCCACACCTATTTTGTTACCGTAAGTTTCGCGCAATATATCGAGAATATCTCTTAGCTTTGCAGTTCGAAGACCAGCGAGTCCGTCAGTTATATATTCTCTGTCTAAATCCCAGACGGTAAATCCATAGTATGTTGAATCCAGTTCAGGGTGATATTTATATGTCTCCTCAAGCGGATCGAGATCGGCGAGTAGGTGCCCTCTAACCCTGAACATATTAATTAACTGAATTGCCTTGGCGTGTCTCTCAATTTCACTAACTGCACTTGTATTACCGGTCGGATATTGATTCCTGTCTTCCGACCAGTAAATTGGTTTAACCGGTATGCCAAAATCTTTCAGAATATTAGTGTAGAAACCATCCTGTCCAAGCAACAACTCGTGAATTCGTTTTAGGAACAAACCGCTTTCTGCACCTTGTATTACCCTATGGTCATATGTACTCGTTATATTCATCACCTTGCTCAGCCCAAGCGACGTAACCACGCTTTTCGACATTGCATGAAATTCAGCAGGATATTCTATTGACCCGGTGGCAATAATTGCTCCCTGACCTGTCATGAGCCTTGGCGCTGAAGTAACCGTCCCCAAAGTTCCGGGATTGGTTAAAGATATAGTAGTTCCTGCAAAATCCTCAACCTCTATTTTGTTCGCACGCGATCTGTTAATAATATCATTGTAAGCTTCAAAGTACTCACCAAACGTCATCTCACCTGCGTTTTTAATATTGGGAACTATGAGCGTTCTTGTACCGTCTTTTTTCTCGAGATCAACTGCAAGCCCAAGATTTATTGAGCTTTTTTTAACGAGGTAAGGTTGTCCATCCTTAAATGTAAATGAATTGTTCATCACCGGTTGCTCCTTCAGTGCAAGGACAATCGCCCAACCGATAATGTGTGTATAAGAAATTTTTCCCCGGTTGTTTGCTTTTAAAAACTGATTGATTATTATTCTGTTCTCTTCGAGAATTTTTACCGGAATTGTTCTGAACGATGTTGCCGTTGGAACACTCAGGGAGTTATCCATATTCTCAATAATCCTCGCACCAACACCTTTTATCAATACAAGTTCCTCGTCTTTTGATGGTTCGTATATCTTGGGTTGGGGTTGTTGCTGAACAGGCTGAGTTTTTGTCTCACCATTAGTTGGGATTTTTCTTTCCTGATATTCATTTTCAACACCGGCAATGTCTAGTGTCTTAAAAAAATCTTTCCATTTTTCCGTAACAGAAGAAGGGTCTTTTTTGTAATCTTTATACAGGTCAAGAACAAACCACGTATTCACTCCAAATTCCATTATCTTCTCACGTTGGGCTTCGTTTAGATCCTCAAGTTTCATGTATGATTAAATTTATTTTTTTACTAAAATAGATAAAATAAAAAGTAACTTCAGTTGCATTATAATGGTCTTCAAAGACAACTTGAGCCTACTTTAATATTGCCGGGAATTCTCATAAATGCAAAAACGATATGATATATAAAAGTAGGCTCATTCTTAAATCAAAAAAAGAATTCCCCCGACGGTGAAACGGGGGAATGTGAGGAGTGTAAGTTGATGTGTTGCTGAATTCAATTATTGAAGTGCTTCTACCAGTGATTAGTTCCCGAAAAAATTGGATTTGATTAATAAAATAATCCTTCATATTTAAAATTAAAATCAGCAGTTACCTTTCATAGAATTTCAAATTCATCAAAATAAAAATGACAAAAAACATGAGGGACGTTTACAATAAACTCATGCATTGCATATAATCTTAAGGCAATAATTTTTAATTTTGTAAAATTTCCATTATGACAGAAGTTTATAAACCGAAAAATAAAGTCAGGATTGTTACGGCGGCATCGCTGTTCGATGGACATGACGCAGCAATTAACATTATGCGAAGGATTATTCAATCAACCGGAGTAGAAGTTATTCACCTCGGGCATGACCGGTCAGCAGAGGAAGTAGTAAATACTGCGATTCAGGAAGACGCAAATGCTATTGCCATGACCTCTTATCAGGGAGGGCACATTGAATATTTCAAGTATATGTATGACCTTTTGAAAGAAAAGGGAGCGCCTCATATTAAAATATTCGGCGGTGGCGGTGGTGTTATATTGCCCGATGAAATTAATGAACTTCAGGATTATGGAATTGAAAAGATTTATTCACCTGACGATGGGCGGAAAATGGGTTTGCAGGGAATGATTAATGACGTTGTACAAAAATCTGATTTCCCTACTGGTTCGAACGTTAATGGTGAATTAAAATTACTGCCACAAAAAAATCCACGCGTAATAGCAAACCTGATTTCAGCTGCTGAAAATTTTCCATTAGAATCCGGTGAGATATTGGATGCAATTCATGAGGTTGCGGAGAAAGTCAGTACACCTGTGCTCGGTGTAACCGGCACGGGTGGAGCGGGGAAATCTTCTCTGGTTGATGAACTCGTAAGGAGGTTTTTACTAGATTTTCCCGAAAAGACTATTGCAATTATTTCGGTTGACCCATCAAAACGTAAAACCGGCGGGGCTTTGCTGGGTGATAGAATCAGGATGAACTCGATAAAAAACCCTCGCGTTTATATGCGTTCACTCGCAACCAGACAATCTAATCTCGCGCTTTCCAAGCATGTGAAAAAAGCAATCGACATTCTCAAAGCCGCTAACTTTGACCTGATTATTCTTGAAACTTCGGGTATAGGTCAATCTGATACTGAAATCATAGACCATTCAGACGTAAGCTTATATATAATGACTCCGGAATATGGCGCGGCAACTCAACTAGAGAAAATTGACATGTTAGATTTTGCGGACATAATCGCAATTAACAAATTTGATAAACGCGGAGCACCTGATGCCCTTCGCGATGTGAAAAAGCAATATAAGCGAAATCATTTAATGTTCGATGTCCCCGACGAAGAGCTTCCGGTTTACGGTACAATTGCCTCTCAATTCAACGACCCGGGAACTAACCGGCTATATAAAGCAATCATGGATAAAATCTCGGATAAGGCGAATGTAAACCTGAAGTCAACTTTTGAAATCACGGATGAAATGTCGGAAAAGATTTACGTTATCCCGCCAGGCCGGGTAAGATATCTCTCAGAGATAACCGAGAACAATCGTAAATACAATAAATGGTCTCTCACTCAAAAAGAGATTGCCCAAAAAATGTATTGCATCAAAAAAACTTTAGAATTATTGCATCCAGAAAAGGATAAAAACACTGAGCTGATTGCAAAATTGGAATCTGAATTTGAAGCATTGAAGTTAAACCTCGATCCTATGAATTACAAAATCATCGAAACGTGGGCAGAAAAAATCAACCGATATAAAGACGAACATTACATTTTCAAAGTACGCGATAAAGATATTCGCATTAAAACATATACGGAATCACTATCACACACCAAAGTTCCGAAAATAGCCACACCACGTTATGAAGCATGGGGCGATATTTTGTACTGGTCAATGCAGGAAAATTTCCCGGGTGAATTCCCTTATACGGCGGGAATTTACCCATTCAAGCGGGAGGGTGAAGACCCGACCCGAATGTTTGCCGGTGAAGGTGGTCCCGAGAGGACAAACAAACGATTTCATTACTTATCATATCACATGCCTGCAAAACGCCTCTCAACTGCATTTGACTCAGTTACGCTGTATGGTTCAGACCCTGATATTCGCCCCGATATTTACGGTAAAATCGGGAATTCAGGCGTTTCGGTCTGCTGCCTGGATGATGCAAAAAAATTATACTCCGGCTTTAATCTCTGTGACCCGAAAACCTCAGTCTCAATGACTATTAATGGTCCTGCCCCTATGATACTCGCATTTTATTTAAATGCCGCAGTCGATCAGCAATGTGAACTCTATATAAAACAAAACAGTCTCGAAGATCAGGTAAAGAAATATATAAAGAATCTTTACGAACAGAAGAATATGTCTATACCACGCTATAATATGAATATTCCGAAAGGAAACGACGGACTTGGATTAATGTTGCTCGGTATAACCGGTGAAAAAGTTTTACCGGCTGAAGTTTACGAAAAAATAAAATCGGATACTTTAAAAGTCGTTCGGGGTACTGTTCAGGCAGATATTCTTAAGGAAGACCAGGCACAAAATACATGTATCTTTTCAACTGAGTTTGCGCTAAGGTTAATGGGCGATATACAACAATTTTTCATTGATAATTCCGTAAGGAACTTTTATTCGGTTTCAATTTCAGGATATCACATAGCAGAAGCGGGAGCTAACCCTATTACACAACTTGCGCTCACTCTGTCGAATGGATTCACTTACGTTGAATACTATCTCAGCCGCGGAATGAACATTAACGATTTTGCACCAAACCTTTCATTCTTTTTTTCAAACGGAGTAGATCCCGAATATTCGGTAATTGGCAGAGTTGCACGGCGCATTTGGGCTAAGGCAATGAAATATAAATATCATGCAGACGAACGTTCACAGATGCTGAAGTATCACATTCAAACTTCCGGTAGATCATTGCACGCGCAGGAAATTGCATTCAACGACATAAGAACAACATTACAGGCTCTGTATGCAATCTACGATAACTGCAATTCACTGCACACGAATGCGTACGATGAGGCGATTACCACACCAACCGAAGAAAGTGTGAGACGGGCGGTTGCCATTCAGCTTATCATAAATAAGGAGCTCGGACTAGCCAAAAATGAAAACCCGTTGCAAGGATCTTTCATAATTGAAGAATTGACAGACCTCGTGGAAGAGGCAGTATATGCGGAGTTCGACAGAATAACTGAACGAGGCGGCGTGCTCGGCGCAATGGAAACAATGTATCAACGAATGGAAATTCAGGAGGAAAGCCTGTATTATGAAAAGCTTAAACACTCCGGAGAATTTCCCGTAATCGGAGTTAATACTTTCCTGAACAAAGAAGGCTCACCAACTATCATCCCTACTGAAGTTATCCGCTCTACACCTGAAGAGAAGAAGTTCCAGATTGAGGCAGTTAAGTTGCAACAGAAGTTTTATAGTGAAGAATCTTTGAAAAAACTTGAAGAGCTTAAACGTACAGCGATAATGAACAAAAACATTTTCGCACAACTCATGGAAGCTGCCAAATATTGCACGCTCGGACAAATGACTACTGCACTGTTTGAAGTCGGAGGGCAGTACAGGAGAAATATGTGATTACTTTTAAACCTGACCGCGATAAAAAAATAATTTACCCATTTTAGTTTTAATGACAAAAGACCGGCAAAACTATATCATCATATTCATTTCCTGTTTATTAACAGTATTGTTGTATCAATATTCGGTTTTTCATTACACAAACGGACAAATGGGCGTTCCGCTCGATGATACGTGGATTCATTTCAGATTCGCTGAGAATTTTGCAAACGGACATTTCTTTGAATTCAATATCGGTGAACCGACATCCGGAACGACTTCACCTTTGTGGGTAATTTTACTTGCAGCATTTAGTTTCATATCTTCGGATTATATTTTTAATTCCATTTTCCTCTCTTCGTTTTTTTATATACTCTCGTGCATTTTTATATATAAGATAGCAAGAGAAATATTTTCAATTGAAACTTATAGAGTGAAATTTCCCGAAAGCTATTCTCTCGTAGTTGCGTTGCTCAGTATATTCGCCGGTCGACTTGCCTGGTCTGCATCTTCCGGGATGGAAACAACGATGTTTACATTCTTTTGTATCATAGGTGTTCACTACCACGTAAAGGACTTGATAGCCGGTAGATTCTCACTATCGCCGGGAATATTTTTCGCCCTTGCTACTGCTTCGCGACCGGAAGGTTATCTGATATTTTTATTATTTATAATCGTTTCAGCTTTTGAAGTTTTCTATAAGAATTTTCAGAAATCCGACTTTAAGAAAATATTGATTTCTATTTTACTGTTCATTGTCGTAACAATACCATATCCGATTTTTTCATACTATTCAAATGGTTCTTTTTCCCCAAATACGTATAGCGGACAGGGCGGTTATTTGAGGTTCATTCCGAATCTTGAATACATTAAAGTAATATTTACTTTTTTCTTTAGAGATAATATAATTGTTACTTCTCTTTTTCTATACAGTGTATTTTTCTACTTCTCCCGGTTACGGAAATTCTTTAGGGAATATAAGCACGTGAACCTCATTTTTCTCTGGGCAATAGTGTTACCGGTGGCATCTTCAATTTTAATACCGAACTGGCGACATCACGGACGTTATATGATGCCATTAATTCCGTTCATTAACTTTATAGGTGTGTTCATGTTCAGTAATATTGTGGTGTTTTTCTCTGAAAGAAAATTTCAGAACATCTTTTCAAAAAAAATAACGGTATTTTCACTCACAGTTTTTTCATTTGTGTATTTCGTCATTTTCTTTATAGCTATCGGAAAGAACACATCAAATATAAATGATCAACAGGTGAAAATGGCATATTGGATTATTGACAACATTCCTGAGTCTGAGACTATTGCAGTTAACGACATCGGGGCAATTGGTTTTATAACAAAGCGGTATATTGTCGATATGGCAGGATTGATAACACCGGAAATCTTAAGATACCGTACTTATCAATGGCATGACAATGTTGATTCAACCCGCGCTTTACTTGAGAGAAATAATGTAAAATATTTGATAATATACGAACACTGGTTCAAAAATCTACTTAACGAATGGGAGGGAATGCTTAAACACATTCATTCTGAAATATTAGAAGAAAATACAATTTGCGGCGGGGAAGAGAAAAAAGTTTTCAAAGTTAATTTCGGGAAATGAAAATCCTCAAGCTCATTGAGTTGATGCGTCCGAAACAGTGGATCAAGAATCTGTTTTGTTTTGCGGCAATTTTATTTGCAGGAAAACTAACGGATTTAAATTTACTGCTTATCAATATCATTGCGTTCTTTGCGTTTTGCGGAATTTCAAGTTGTGTTTATATCGTGAACGATATTTCCGATATAGAGTCTGACCGGATACACAAAATAAAACGCTTTCGTCCACTTGCCTCCGGTGATGTTTCGATTAATGAAGCGAAAATTCTACTTCTGCTCCTCTTCGTTGCAACCGTGATATTATCACTTCAACTAAATTGGGGATTTCAAATTGTAATTTTGTTTTATTTCATCATTAACCTGTTTTACTCGCTCAAGGTTAAAAACGTAGTATTGCTGGACGTTTTTTTCATTTCAATCGGATTTATGTTAAGAGTTATCAGCGGGGCATTTGCAATTGATGTCAGCATTTCAAACTGGATGATAATTACCACCATTTTCATTTCTCTCTTTCTCGCAATCTCAAAAAGACGCGCCGAGCTATCACAAGCCGATTTGGAAGATGTCGGAAAACAGCGAAAGGTTTTAGCTTCTTACAGCATTCCATTTACTGATCAGTTAAATACAGTAGCAGCTACCGGCACAATCATTTCTTACGCACTCTATACAGTCTCAGATAAAGCAACGGAAACATTCGGTACAGATCACCTTATTTATACAACGCCGTTTGTGATTTATGGGATATTCAGATATATGTACCTGACACATCAGAAGAATCTCGGCGAAAGCCCGTCGTCCATTGTTACGAAAGATTTACCGATAATTATTAATTCTATTTTGTGGTTTCTGATTTCCTTTTTGATAATCTACAGGTTTAAAATTGGCATTCCGTATATCTGAAATCCCAAAGCAATCCAAAGCGGAACTTATACTGTTGATTGTTGCTTTGAACTGGGGTTTGACTTTCCCATTTACTAAAATAATGCTCGAGTTTATATCGCCTGCTTTGTCGGTCTTAATAAGGTTTTCTATCACCATAGGGATTTTCATTTTATTGTTCCCTTCCGTACCTGGTTCTTTAAATAAACATGACTTGAAACCGGGACTTTTGCTTGGAATATTTCTCTTTGCCGGGTTTATAACACAAACAATCGGGATGAGCTACACAACAGCATCTAAAGCCGGTTTTATTACCGGGACTTACATTCTGATGGTTCCGGCTCTACAATTGTTCATTTCGAAAAGAAAATTTATGCCGGAAAATATTGCGGGCGTAATTATTTCCACAACCGGACTGTTTTTGTTGAGCGGGATGGGCATAGATGAAATAAACACAGGCGATGTTCTTGTACTTATTTGCGCAGCTTTCTATGCTTTGCATATTATATATCTCGATAAATTTTCCCGCCGCGACGGAGCAAATATCAATGCACTTATATTTTTACAATTCGCGGTTATGGTGTTATTTTCAATCCCTTCGGTTTGGTTGTTCGACCATTATTCAAACCTTGGAATTTTCATTACCATTTCTCCAGCTCTCATCGGGACTATCCTCTTCAATACATTAATAGCCACGCTCTTGGGTTTCATACTTGTAAACAGATTTCAGCGTTACACGTTACCGGTGAAAGCAGCATTGATTTACAGTTTCGAACAAGTCTTCGCTGCGATATTTGCATACTTAATTTTATCGGAACTTCTCTCGTCAATACAGATCACAGGTTGTCTGTTTATGCTTACCGGACTGGCGGTTTCGGAATTTTACAGACCACTATTTAAAAAACAAACAACATGAAAAAATATGCAAGTATAGTTGTCAAAGGTCTTGTGCAGGGTGTTGGATACAGGTATTTCTGTATAAACCTTGCGCGTGAACTTAACGCAACCGGCTATACACGTAATATGCCAAACGGTAACGTTGAGGTAGAAGTTGAAATTGATGAATCTAATTTCGACCGTTTCGTATCACAATTGAAACGTGGTCCATTCAGTGCAAAGGTCACGGAAATAAAAATTGAGGAAAAAAGTTACGAAGGAATTTACGATTCATTTGAAGTTAAATATTAGGCTGGCTTTCCTGCAAAAAAAATTCTATTCCAATTACCACAATACTGAAGTTACATCAGTCAAACAACAATATTATTTAACATTGATAAGATGAAACGACCTCTGTAATTATTTCACTATTTCATCATAGTCATATCCCGCTCTCTGCAAAGCGCGTTTAGCTGCTTCAAGTGCAAATGGTGCGTGGTTAAGCGGGTTGAGTGGGACTTCAGTTACCTTTGAAAGTTGGTCTAAAAGTTCCTGTGTTTGGTGTTGGGTTAAATTTTCGCAGGCGTCGTACATTCCACCGGGTTCCTCTTCAGCTATATCGTGTTGCTCCAGAAGATACCTAATCACTTTAATCAGTTCTTCGGTCGGGGGAGGAACCATCAATGCGGTTAACGCTCCGTGTTCAAGCCGAAGCCTCGCAGCAATCGGAAGCGGAACGTTATTGTTTGCCTTTTGAGCTGCGGGAAACAGAATTTTTTCTTCCATTTTTATATGAGTTAATAATCCGGTTCGAAACTGTTGGTAATATTCCATCCTATATTCATCGGGATTCCCGGTTGCTTTGTCAAGCAAGTCTTCTATCCTACGATGGTCTTCAGTGAAAAATTTGTGTAATGGTTTATTCATTTATCAATCTGACTTAAAATTGGTTCATACAATAATACGAAAAATATACTATACTCTTGATTCCAAATTCACGTCAATTCAATTCTTCATTTACATAAAGCGCAATTTTTATCCCGTATTTATATTTTCACTTCGTCAATAAAACGCATGAATTACTTGGGCTATGCAATTCAAGATTAACCTTTCTTAGGAAGAAGGTTTCTTAAAGATATAGTTAGTAAAAAAAACACCTGCAGCCAATTTCGATTATTGGAATTGAAAATTTTCGTAACCTTTTCGGAACTCACATACTCTAATATTATGACACGTAAAATTAACTTTAGGAATTGTACAAACGCGAATTTTTGCTGAACAATCTTTAAATGATTAATAGATTTGTTATTGTAAATAAAAATGTTTTTTGAAACTTTCCTTTGATAGTAGTTTAACCGAAATTATTATCGTACTGAATCTTCTGTGAAGTTGGGATATATTGTAGAATCCGGTATAATCAAAGGCTTTAAATTACAGATTAACTCAAAGAAGTATATTTTTAAAAGTTCATTTTAAGAATATAAAGTTTTCATGAAATAATTTTATTTACAAAATTTGTCAGACTATGAAAGGAAATGAAAATTTATCTGATGCGGAAATAATTGAACGCATATTAAACGGAAAAAAGTCGTTGTTTGAGGTTATCGTCAGGAGGTTTAACGCTCCCCTTTACAAGGTTGGCAGATCGTATAATTTCAACCATGACGATACACAAGACCTGATGCAGGACACGTATATTGACGCTTATAAAAACCTTAAATCATTTGAAGGAAGATCGGGTTTCAAGACCTGGATCATTCGTATAATGCTGAACAATTGTTACAGGAAAAAAGAAAAATCAAGTTACAAAAATGAAGTTATGAGAGATTTCACCGAACAACCTGAGCCTGTGGAATCAATTACCGGAAATGACACGGAAAAAGAAGTTCACACTCGTGAGTTGGGACAGATAATTGAAAATGCGCTCAGTAAAATTCCATTTGATTACCGGATGGTATTCTCATTGCGTGAGGTAAATGGATTGAACGTATTAGAAACCGCGAATTTGTTAAACATTAGTGAGTCAAATGTAAAAGTCAGGCTCAACAGAGCAAAAACAATGCTACGGGGGTGGATTGAAAAATCTTACCCTATAAATGAATTATTCGAATTTAATTTAGTCTATTGCGATGCAATGGTTCAAAAAGTAATGGAGAAAATCAATGAACTCTGAAAATACTGTACAAAAGATACTAAACTTCAATTGGCACGACAATATTGAAAACGAGCAACCCGCTCAATCCAATGAATTGAATGACAACTCAAAAATCAAATTAATTGAATATCATTTTGCACGAATCATGGAAGCACTGGGTCTTAATCTTGAGGACGAAAGCCTGCAAGGGACACCGGCGCGGGTTGCAAAAATGTACGTCAATGAAATCTTCAGCGGATTGAAACAAAATAGCAAACCGGAGATCAGTCTCTTCCAAAATAATTACGGGTACAATAAAATGATTATCGAAAAGGATATAACATTGTATTCGACATGCGAACATCACTTCGTCCCAATAATCGGGAAGGTGCATGTCGCTTATATTCCCAATGGTCAGGTAATCGGGTTATCTAAAATTAACCGTTTAGTTCAATATTACGCAAAGCGACCGCAGGTACAGGAGCGTCTAACGGTTCAGATTTCTGACGCTTTGAAAGATGCACTCGGGCATGATAACGTTGCAGTGGTTATTGATGCCGACCACTTGTGCGTTGCATCGAGAGGCATTAAAGATACAAGCAGTAAAACAGTTACCTTTTCATTCTCCGGTCAATTTGAACTCGGAGATATAAAAAAGGAATTTTTATCATTTGTTAACATTAAATAATTTGAAATGAGCCAAAACGTTAAAATCAAATCAACCGAACATCTTACACACGATGTACTCAGGATAGTAACCGGGAAGCCGGAAGGCATTACCTACATCCCTGGTCAAGCAGTAGATATGTCAATAAACAAAAACGGCTGGGAAAAAGAGATAAGGACGTTTACATTTACCTCACTTCCTGAAGACAGCTATCTTGAATTTACAATTAAAACTTATCCGGCGCACAATGGTGTAACGCAACAATTGCTCGCACTTGGTGAAGGTGATGAGTTAACCCTATACGATGTTTACGGCGATATATCCTACAAGGGTGAAGGTATCTTCATAGCCGGTGGCGCAGGAATAACGCCATTTATTGCGATTCTGAAACATCTTGAGAAACTGAATCTCGTCGGGAATAACAAATTAATTTTTGCTAACAAAACTAAAGCCGATATCATTCTCGAAAATAAATTCAAAAATCTCTTAGGAAATAATTTTATCAATATTCTCTCTGATGAAAACCTCGAAGGTTACGAGCACGGATTTATTTCTGCCGGGCTAATTCAAAAACATATTGATAATGATTCCCAGTATTTTTATCTGTGCGGCCCCGATCCGATGATGACTGCAGTTGAGAAACATTTGGATTCACTGAATATTCCAAAAGACAAAATTGTAAGAGAAGCGTTTTAGATAGGGTTGATTCGGAATTTAATTATCCTCAAAAAAACGGGTAGGATTAAACTCATATTGAATATAGATGAATTTTCATAAGCAAAATTTACCTGGTGATAATTTATATTTAATTATATCAAGTACCGGCGAACGGTGTCCCGAAAATGCCGACCGCAAGTTCTGCCCAAATCAAAAAAAAGATTAGCAACAGACCAAACGTAAAAAGAACCCTGTAAGTTATACGCCGGGTTTTTCTGAATACAATTTCACACAAAGTTCCGGTTCCGAACAACAGAATTCCCATAATCAAAAAATCGCCTATACTCCAGTCAACTTCATTTGTAAATTGCATTGCGATAAGTGGAATCATAAGAAGCGCTGAAGAAGCGAACAGAATTCTTGTAAAACGTTTACCACGGTTATTTGCGACAACTGTTCCCATAGCATTTAATTATTTTAAATTTCACAAACGGGATGTCAATATCAAAAACCTCTCCCTTCGGTTAGAATTTCAGACTTGTGCCAACAAAAGTTTTAAACAATATCAATATTAATCTGGTTCAACTTCCGGTAACTTCAAAGCAATCCTAAATGAAATTTAGTTTATATGCGCATTGGTTGATAATCCGGATAACTACCGTCTCTTTCGGTGATATTTCAGATGTTCACCGGGCGCTTAAAAAATAATTCATAGCAATCTGCTGATTCCTCCATTGACTGAATAACTGAAGGTAGAGGTGCTACAAAAACGTCAGGGTAATCTATCTCACCGAGCGATTCACGAATCGGATAAGCTAACATTTCCTTATCGGTAGAAAATTGAGAGTTAATGCCCGGTTTGTTTCCACGCGGATCAACACGAAACCAACCGATTTCATCTAAGTAAACTGCATTCAAACCATGTAGCGCGTAGCCGGATTCAATTGTCCCTTTTCTTAAGACGCGTTGATAACAGAAGCCGGCAGGAATTTTCATCCCACGCAATAGCGTTGCAAGCAAATGTGATTTTGCAAAGCAAATACCTTCACTCTTCTCGAGAGTTTCTTCTGCGTTAATGGTAATTACCTTGCTCTTCGTGTCGAATGAATGTTGGATTTTATCCCTCGAAAGTTCAAATGCTTTTTTAGCTTTCTCCCTCGGAGTCGATGCTTGTGATTCAATAGTTTCTATCGCCTCACGGATTAATGGCGTGTCAAACCTGACAATCGGGGGAATTTCCCGGAGGTAATCCCGGATGTCGTTTGACTCTAAACGTAATTCCATTGTTTTATTTTTTTAAGTAAGAAATATTAAATTTAAAAAATTCCCTCAGCTGTAAAACTTGATATATATTTTCTTAATTCAGTGTTAACTGATAGAGCGTTATTCAAATATTGTTGCGGAAAAGGTAAATATTTTCGCCGTAAATTCTGACATTTTTGCTAACTTTATTATCATACCTGAGCTTTGTAGTGTATCTGCACAATGTACATTCCTTATCTTAATGTTTAATCCCTTCAATAGAATGCCACTTCTGCCATTTTATACTAAGCTCTCGGTTACCAGCTTAAACGCTCTTAAGCTCCCTGCCCTGCATGATTTGTTATTATAATTTCCATGAAACATCTGATTTGAACAATTTTTCCGTAAGATTTTTTCCCATGCGAAGTGTCTCTTGAATAATTTAAAACCTGATGTGAGAAATAATGAAATTCTACTCATTAACCTGAAATATCAAAATTAATTTATTTATCCCACTATATATATTAAAGGCAATGCAAAATACATACCGGATTTACCCGAAGGGAAAATTATCTGACAAACAGGTAAAATCAGCCATTAATGTGAGTTTTTATAACCCGAAGTAAATTTCATTGTTATAAGTTTTGTTTGAGTCCTAAGTAAGTATATTACGAAATATCAATTACCTAAAAGAGCAAATTTATTTTTATTTTTCACAAAATTTTTGGAACTTTGTGCGGGCGGCTTAATGTTAGCTATTTTCGTAGGGGTGTTTTTAATTCATAAAAAGGAGATGATATCCGGCAGTAAATATTGAATGTTTTGAGGTTTAATTACAAACTAATTGATGTTCTACTTAGACAAATCATGAAAAGTCAAATCGTGTAACGAGAAACAGTTTTTAATTACTTATTAGAAGATTTTAAAATTATACAAAACTTTCCGAAAGCTGATGTAAACAGCTCTCAAAAAGGATCGTTCAACCCAACATCAACGATATCTACCGTTACATTTAAACGGTGAAGATAAGATTTAATCTCAAACGTCACACGGCGCTTCAATTTTATCTGTCCGCTCAAACTGCATAACCAAAGAGGAATTCAAAATTATTTACCTGACAAAAAAGAGTTTTTACGTCTGATTTTCAGTCTCAACAGTACTTGGTTGAACATTCTATGAAATCCGGATTCTCCGTAAGATTGAATTCAATGTAATGCAAATAGATTAAAAATATTATCATCAAATTAAACTATCATACAAATCAAATAAACAAATCTTACAAACTTTTTAATCATGCAACACACATCAATTTTATTGCTTTTTTTAGCGCTTGCGGGAGCAGCTATACTGATATTTATTTATGTATTCCGCACGTCTAAAAATGCAAATTCAGATGAAGGTGGAATGACTAACGCTCTACGGAAACGTTTTTGGTTCATTCTCATTTTATTTATCGTTCTTGGGATTTTCGCATCGGTAACGATTCCAAAATCACCTTATTTCCTCTTTGCCGATGAACAGCCATCAAGAGTAGTTCATATTGCAGCGGCGCAATATTACTTCCTCATGTCAAATGAGGCAATTGATCCGAAAAATCCCGGGGCTGGAGATACGATTGAAATTAATACCGGTGAGCTCGTGGAATTCAGAGTTACAAGTTTAGATGTTAACCACGGCTTTGCAATTTATGGTCCAAATAACGATATAGTCGCACAGACTCAGGCAATGCCCGGCTATGTCAACAGGCTTCGATGGAAGTTCACAACTCCCGGAACATACAATATCCTTTGTTTGGAATATTGCGGCAACGGGCACCAGTTAATGAAATCAACTTTTACTGTTAAATAAAATGATTATGGAGACATCAAAATTCAATAAGATTACCGCACTCTGGATTGTTGTTGTGCTGGTATTATTCATTGCGAGCATCGTTCTGGGAATTATTATGCGCCTAAACCAGAGCGAGGTTATCAGTTTATACCCGACTACATTTTATACCGATATGACTGTACACGGATTGACAATGATCGGAATCTGGTTTGTTGCCGGAATGGCTGCAATTAATTACATCATGGAACGATACGTTAAAACCAGCTTTTATGCAAACCTCACCGCATTAATCTTAACTGTGTTCGGCGTAGTTCTACTTTGGGTTTCCGCATTTGTCGGCGACTTTCACGCAGGATGGACTTTCCTTCACCCTCTGCCGTTAAAACTCATGTGGGAAAAATGGGCAACTCCAATGTTTCTTACTTCGATGGCAATTCTTGGAATAGGCTGGTTAACCTGGAGCCTGAGTTTAACTGCATCGCTTTTAAAAAAATACTCCTTTTCTCAGGTCTTCGCATGGCAGCACCTGACAAAGGACCCTAAAACTGAAACACCTCCATTTGTCCTCATCTCAATGGTTACTTTGGTCGGGATCATTACATGCTTGATAGTTGCCGTTGTTTTAATCGTTCTTTTATTCGCGGAATATTTTTCAAGGGGTACTTTCGTTAACGATGCACTGTTGATGAAAAATCTCACATACTTCTTCGGCCATACGATTGCAAATGAAATGCTTTACTTAGGGCTGGCAATTATTTACGAATTATTCTCTGAAATTAGCGGAAAGCCGAAATGGAAAACAACCTGGTACGTTGCTTTAGCCTGGAATTTCACAATGGTTTTCATTTTAACAGCGTTTTTCCATCACTTGTATATGGACTTTGTCCAACCGGAAGGATTCCAGATAATAGGGCAACTTGCTTCTTATTTTGCAAGCTTACCTGCCGCCGGTGTTACCGTGTTTAGTATTATCATTGCAGTTTATAAAACAAAAATAAAATGGTCTTTAGCGAATATTTTATTTTTCGTCGGAGTAGCCGGTTGGGTTGTAGGCGGTTTGGGAGCTGTTATTGATGCTACAATTTCAAATAACTTTATCTTGCATAATACTCTCTGGGTTCCCGCGCATTTCCATACATATAATGCAATGGGCAATGTGCTCTTTAGTTTAGGATTTTTTTACTGGTTCTCAAAACAATTTTCCGGAGAGGAAATTAAATACAAGTTTTCGAAACTTACTATTATTCTCCTGATTTTAGGCGGAGCCGGTTTTCTTGCAGCGTTCTATTTCGGTGGAGCTGACTCTATCCCGAGGCGTTACAGCACTTATCCGGTAGAGTTTACAACAGCCAAAACTCTCGCACTGATCGGAGCAACTTTTGCGTCTGTATATTTGATAGCAATTTTAATCTTTTTTGCAAACATTTCAAAGCGATGTTTAAACGTTATATTCTCCCGATCCTGATTTTCGTTTGTTGTAACCTTTCGGTATCAGGTCAATCTTCTTTTGATTGGCGGGAAGAAAAAAATATTTACGACCAGATTTATAATGCGCAGTTAAATCTTTCAAACGGCGAGAGAACGACTATTCATGAACTCGCTGCGAAAAAGCCGCTTCTGGTTACTCTCATTTTTACCCGATGCACCGGAGTATGCAATCCTTTGCTAAACGGACTAAAACAAAATCTGCGCGATAAAACGAAAAGTGGCGGATTTTCAGTGCTTGTCTTGAGTTTCGATCCCCGGGATTCATTGAAAGATATGCAACAACTATCGAGGGCTTTTGACTTAAATGATGACCCCGATTGGAAATTTGCTTTAGCAGACAGTATCGGTAAGGTTAACACTTCAGTTGGATTCTATCCGGTTTGGGATGAAGCAAGAGAACAGTTCGACCATGATGCTTTTATTGTCGGTGTTAATTCTCAAGGGTATATTACAAAAAAATTAATCGGGATGAGAGGTTTAGAGGAACTTGATTTAATGATTAAATCAATTAAAAACGAATTTTCACCTACATACCGGTTGCCAACTGAGAGTAATCTTTTTTCTTGTTTTAATTATGATCCTAAGACCGGGAAAAATAAACCGGGAACCGGGCTGTTATTTATTGCAATGCCCATCGTTCTCTCTGCGCTACTGATAATCGGAATCCGTTTTAAAGTCCGGAAATCAAATTGACATACCGGACTTTTCAAATACCTTCTGGTTTTTAAGCGTATCGTAAAATGTATTAGGCTGAAATGTTTCAAGTTGTATTTTTTCCGTTTGCCTTGAAACTTCAAGAGCACATATTAAAATTATTGCGGATATATTTTATGTCGAATAAATTTTTCCGCGATATAATTTGATGAGTGGAATATAAAAAACCGAAAGTGTCGAATTGATTCTTGATTTATTGTCAATTTAAAAAGTTTATAAATATTTAATTTCCGGATTTCGATAAAATTATCCGTGTCGATCATAATTCCGGATTAATAATAAACTAATAAAACGAACATGGAAAACAAAAGAATTGTTGTTTACGATTTAGAGCCGGATGCCCTGAAGGCAATGATGGCAATGCAGAACTACGCAGATCAGACAGACCTTGATCCAAAGTTAAAGGAGCTTATAAAAATAAGGGCATCACAAATAAACGGTTGCGCATACTGCCTCGATATGCATACTGAAGAAGCCTTGAGGCTGGGCGAAACAGAGCGAAGAATTATTGCTGTTTCGGTTTGGCACGAATCGCATTTATTCAGTGAAGAAGAGCGTGCATTATTGAAATTTACCGAAGAAGTTACCAGAATCTCGGATGGTGGGGTTTCCGATGAAACCTACAACAGAGTTGTAAAATTCTTTGGAGAGAAAGTAACTGCACAAATAATTATGCAAATTGTTGTGATAAATTCATGGAACAGGGTTAACGTTGCAACCGGCAGACAGATTTTTAAACCATAATTAAACCTTACAGCAAACCGGTAAAAGGCTTTAACATAAACAGATTTGGCTTAATGGAGAATCCGCGCCGGATTTCAAATCCGAGGGGTTGACACATTTTAAGTTTGAAATAAATACGACAAAAACTGAAATGCTCTGACAAATCAGAGATAAGTCACACCGAATTATGTCATCATCAGTAGCTAAAACTCTAATTTAAACTTGCTATTCCAGTTCGTAAAAAGTATTATTGTACCAAATCAAACAATGGATAAACCAGATAATTTGCAGACCTCTTCTAATTAAAGAATAAAAATGATCCGCATAAAAATTCTTTCCCTTGTAATTGTTATCTGGTTTTGTTTCTACACTGATTCATATTCTCAAAACAATAAAATCTACAATTTCCTTTACCTGAACCCTGACGCTCGTTCCTCATCCATGGCCGGTACTTTCACCAGTATGTTCAATGACGTTAATACAATTTTTTATAATCCGGCGGGATTAGCAACCGTTGAAAAGCGTGAACTCTCGGCTGGTTTTTTCAAATATCTTCTCGATATAAATTCGGGGAATATCGCTTACTCACAAAAGTATAAAGACTACGGTTGGTTTGGCGCTGGCATTCAATATATGAACTACGGTAGTTTCAGGAAATTTGACGAGCAATACAATGAGATTGGTACTTTCGGTGCAAGTGAACTTGCACTTTCATTAGGTTATGCTTCGAAATTACTACCGGAATTGAACTACGGTTTAAACCTGAAACTGATACACTCAAGCATTGATGAATACTCATCATCGGCAATTGCAATTGACCTTGGTTTGCTTTACCACGATACCACAAATACATTTTCAGCTGGCATAAGTATTCAGAACTTAGGGACACAGATTTCGAAATATTCTGACTCCGGTGAAGAACTTCCACTTAACATTAGCATCGGTGCAAGTAAGCAATTAAAATATCTTCCTCTCACAGTTTTCGTTTCCATAAATCAAATTAACGAAGAACAGGAGAAATCAATCGAGAGGCTGAAATATTTCAGTATTGGCGGTGAATTTAAACTAAGCGATAACGTGAACCTGCGGGTTGGCTATAATAATAAATTCAGACAGAACTACAAAACCGGTACAACTACCGGACTGGCTGGATTTTCCGCAGGGGTAGGAATAAATTTCTATGAGAAATATAATCTCGATTACGGTTTTAACTCTCTGGGGAATGTCGGATCAACGCACAGAATAAACCTGAAATATACACTCGATTAAAATAAATTTATCTTCACGCCGTCCTCGCGGATTTTTTTGGAGAGCATTTCAATCTGACGGAGAGTTTCATTAATATTTTTATAAAGCGTATCATCATAAATAAATTTTCCAGCGCCGTATTCCGGGTTGCGTAAATCTGACACCATTTCATTTAGGTTCACAATTAAGCTATCCACCCTACCGGTAAGAACCTGAATCTCATCAAATGTCTTCTTAAACTCAGGTGTAGTCTCATCGAAAACAGTGTTCACGTTATCAATCGTAAGATCAACCTTATTTGTAAGTTTGTTGAGGTTGACCCTGTTTTCTGAAACAAGTTCATTCAGGTTCTGAGATGTAACCGCAAAGTTGGTCATTGTATTTTTCATATCATTTTTAAACTTAGGATCACCCATGACATCATTTACATTTACGAGTACTTTATCGAGGTTCTCGGAATTCTTTTTAAAACTAACAAGTAGATCGCTTATATCAACTGAGAGTTCGTCCACAGTTTTAAATAACTTTGAAATATCAGTTCCCGAAGAACCGTGCAACGGATGGTCAGTCCCAAGCTCAGGGAGCGATTTACCCGGATTAATTGCGATTGTTTTCCCGCTCATTAATTCGACAACTGCGATTTCAACGTGATAATCTGAAAATATTTTCACTTCTTTTTGGAGGGAAAATTCAACCTTAACTGAATCACCGGACAACTCGATGTTATCTATCTGCCCCTTTTTCACGCCTCTGACACTGACAGGATCGCCGACTTTCAAACCCGGAGTCTCAGGGAAATACGCTATGTAATCATTAAAATTTCTACTAAAAACGAAATCTTTAGTATAAAATGTAGTGAGTAAAATCACAATAACAGCGCCAAGCACAAAAACGCCAATTTTTACTTCGCTGAATTTGTACTTTGCCATTTACGGTTTAATGATTTCAAGAATTTTGTATTTACTTTTATTTGAACTGATGTCGAGTTCAATAAATTCGCCAACTTTCTTGCCAAGCAAGGCCTGCCCAAGTGGTGACTTGATTGAGATTTTGTTTTGCTCAAAATCAGCTTCTTCGGGCGATACCAAAGTGTACGTAATTTCCTCGTTAAAAGATATATCGTGCAATTTAACGGTTGATAGTACGTAAACCTCGTCTGAAGGAATATCATCTTTGTTGAGAATCATTACTCTCGACAAAATATTTTCAAGTTTCCCGATCTTCATTTCAAGATGAGACTGAGCCTCCTTTGCCGCACTGTACTCTGCATTCTCAGTAAGGTCGCCGTGTGATCGCGCCTCAGCAATACGCTCGGCGATTTCTTTACGCTCTGTAGTTTTAAGTATCTTCAATTCATTTTCCAGTTCAGCAAGCCTTTCACGTGTAACGTAAACGTTACCTGATGTTTGTTCCATATTAGTAGTTTGAAATTTTATTTTATATGAAGAATGTGTCCGAGTTTATCACGCTTAGTGTGGAGATAACCTGAGTTCTCGGGATTTGATTCGATCTCAATCGGTACACGCTCTACAATTTTAAGCCCATACCCTTCAAGCCCGATAACTTTCTTCGGATTGTTAGTAAGTAACCGTATTTCTTTTACCCCAAGGTCACGTAATATTTGAGCCCCTATACCGTAATCGCGAAGGTCTGGTTTGAATCCAAGATGAATATTTGCCTCAACTGTATCATATCCGTTTTCCTGTAACTGATATGCTTTCAATTTATTTAACAAACCAATACCCCTACCCTCCTGTCTCATATAAAGAACCAAACCTGTTCCGTTCCTTTCAATAATTGACATTGAGTTCAGGAGTTGGTCACGACAATCACACTTCATCGAACCAAATACATCGCCGGTCAGACACTCGGAGTGCACTCTGACCAGGACTGGTTTTGAATAATCAATATCTCCCTTTATCAGAACGATGTGCTCTTTGTTATCAACATCACTTTTATAAAGTTTAATTTCAAAATTTCCGAACCTCGTTGGTAGTCTCGTCGAAACGAGTTCCTTTACCAGAACTTCCTTTTGCAACCTATATTCAATAAGGTCTTTAATACAGATAATTTTCAGTTTAAATTTCTTTGCGATTTTAAACAGTTCCGGTAATCTCGCCATTTCACCGTCTTCTCGTATTACTTCACACAATATTCCAGCCGGGAAATGACCTGCCATTTTGGAAAGATCAACGACTGCTTCGGTATGACCAGCACGCCTCAAAACCCCACCTGGTGTGGATTTCAAAGGGAATATATGTCCAGGTTTTGCCAAATCTGAAAGTTTTGTGTCAGGACTAATTAATGCTTTAATCGTCTTAAATCTGTCAGAAGCCGAAATACCGGTCGATGTTCCAATTTTATAATCAACGCTGACGGTAAATGCAGTTTCATGCAGCGAAGTATTAATGCTTGTCATCATTTCGAGATCAAGCTCGTGCAATCTTTTCTCTTCAAGAGAAATACAAATTAATCCACCGGCATTTTTGATTAGAAAGTTAACCAGTGCCGGTGTTGTTTTCTCTGCTGAAAAAATCATATCACCTTCATTTTCGCGGTCTTCATCATCTACTACTATGATTATTTTTCCCGCTTTATAATCCTCAAGAGCTGATTCTATTGTATCAAATTTAAAGTTGTCCATTTTATTTACAAGCTTCATGGTAATTACTTTTTATCCGTAACTCCAACGATATTAGCAATCGCAGATTTCTCAATTTTAACTTTGACGTTATCTGCAATTTTTACGATCAGTATGGATCCATCAAGTCCTTCAACCGTCCCGTGGAGACCGCCGTTAGTTACTACTTTATTACCTTTTTCGACTGAATCCAACATTTGCTGTCGCTCCTTTTGCCTCTTTTGCTGTGGTCTCAATATGAGGAAATAAAAGACGAGAATGATTAGTAAAAAAGGTAAAATGGTCGAGAGCAATTGCTCCGTCCCACCTGCTTGAAACAATATTATTATATTTTCCATTTAAGTTTACGTTTTTTTGTTGCTATTGTATTTTTCCAAAAATGAACTTTTATATTCAAGGAAATTTCCATTAATTATTGATGAACGAACATCTCTCATTAATTTTGCATAAAACCCAAGATTGTGAATCGTCAGCAACTGGGCTCCTAAGATTTCATTTGAGATAAACAAATGCCGCAGATAAGATAACGAAAAATTATCGGATGTGTAGGTTTTACACTCCGGATCAGGAGAATTATTGTCATAGCGGTATCTGCTGTTCCTGATGTTTATCTCACCGTATGTTGTAAAAATTCTCCCGTGTCTTGCATTTCTTGTCGGCATTACACAATCAAACATATCAACCCCGCGATCAATACACTCTAACAAGTCAACCGGAGTTCCAACGCCCATAAGGTATCTCGGTTTTTCAGTTGCCATTAATCCCGTGCAATACTCAACAATTTCATACATAGCTTCGTTCTCTTCACCGACAGCAAGACCACCGATAGCGTTACCGTCAAAATCCAATCCGTTAAGTGCATCTATACTTTCCTTTCGAAAATCTTTGAATACGCTACCCTGATTAATAGAGAAGAGAAATTGTTTCTTCCCGTAATATTCTTTAGTTTCATTGAAACGCATACGGCATCGTTGTTCCCATGAATGAGTCAGAGCAAGCGATTTTTTTACGTCACTTTTTCCTACCGGATAGGGTAGGCATTCATCAAGTGGCATCATGATATCTGAGCCGATTGAACGCTGAATGTCAATCACTTTCTCTGGAGTAAAAAAGTGCTTTTCTCCGTTCAGGTGAGAAGAAAACTCTACACCATCTTCGTTAATTTTTCGTATCCCGGCTAAACTGAAAATCTGAAAACCTCCACTGTCTGTCAGCAATCCTTTACTCCAGTTTATAAACCTGTGCAACCCACCTGCATTTTCAATTACATCCGTCCCTGGCCTTAAAAAGAGATGATATGAATTTCCAAGTATTAAATTGAACCCCAATTCAAGCAAATCCTTTTGTAAAATTGCTTTTACGGTTCCTGCTGTTCCAACCGGCATAAAAACCGGAGTTTCAACCAGTGAATGTTCTGTTCTGATTACACCTGCTCTTGCTCTGGTACCTGTCTCAGGGATATTTGAAAGAACGTTAAAAAATCCGGTATTCATTTTACCTTACCGGCTCCCAGTCTTTTGATACTGACTTTTTAAACAAAGTTACAAAAACGGAATTGATAAGCCAATTGTAAATTACTTTCGGATAACCGAATAATCTGTATCGTCTTGGAGATTCGTAAACTACGAGTTTATTTGCGAAAACAATTTTCCCTTTCTTCCTTAACCTTTTGTAAAGGTCATAATCTTCACCAGCATATAAATTTTCATTGTAACCGTTTAGTTTTTCAAAATAATATCGTTTAACCATGTGACATTCACCTCTACCCATTCCGATTCCAACGTTATTAAGCATTTTGACGTACAAGTTGTAGAAACCGTGAAAGATTTTATCGAATAATTTTTCTTCATCCTTGAAAACCCGTATCGGGAAAGCGATTGCGACGTTGTCCGGATGATTCAGTAACTCCAGCGCTTCTTCAAAAAGCTCATCAGGGTTGTATATAAAAGTATCAGCATTTAAAAAAACAAGAACATCACCCTTGGAAGACTTTGCCCCCTGATTCCTTCCCCGGGAGATGTTCTGTTTAAATTCACCGTTGTGCCGGATTACCTTATCAACATTATCTGTTATTAAATTTAAGGTTTCATCTGAACTGCCTCCATCACTTATAATTAACTCTGCCCTGAATTTTTCTTTGAATTCTTTATTGAAAATATTCAGGATGTTTGAAATAAGCTTCTCTTCATTGAGAGTCGGGATAATAATGCTAAGTTTAGTCGTACCGGTATCCGGTTGCATTAAACCTTAATTAATCCCTTTGTGCCTTTCTTGTCGAGAGTTTTTAGCGCTTTCGCAGATAATTTAACCGTAACCCACCTTTTTTCTTCTTCAAGCCAAATCCTCTTTTTCTGTAAATTTGGCAACTGACGACGACGCGTCTTATTGTTCGCGTGAGATACATTGTTTCCGCTTAGTGGTCTTTTACCCGTTACTTGACAAACTTTTGACATATTAATTCCTTTCTTTAACCTTTATAAGGTTTGTAAGTTGATTCATACACCTTCATGATTCTGTCCTGATACTTATAATTCCCTTTCTCTGTTTTGATAGATTCAACAAGTCTCACCGTAATCACCTTGGTCTCTTTATTAGTATCGGGACACATTACGATAAACTCCTGGGTTTTACCGCCCTTTTTTATTTTATCAGCAAACGATAATTGCTTAGCCATTTATATATTTTTATTGATTTTCTTTATTTTGTTTATTTAAACTGAAAGCATTTTTAATTTTGAGGTTCACCTCGTTTTGAACTACATTCACTGCACGAATAATCATATTTTTCAACGCCAGCGGGGATGATTTTCCATGTCCGATAATAACTACTCCGTTCACGCCAAGCAGTGGAACACCACCGTACTCCTGATAATCAAAGTCCTTCATAATATTCTTCAGTGTACCGTATGCCATTCCCATTCTAATTTTGTTCAAAACACTCGTTGAAGCAAATTCTTTAAACTTCGCTTTCAAAAGATCGAGTACACCTTCCGCGAATTTAAGAATTACATTTCCAACAAATCCATCACATACTATGATATCCACATCACCCTTCAGAACGTCTCTCCCTTCAATATTGCCAATAAAATTAAGTCCTGATGATTTCAATAAGCCGTTAGTTTCAATTGTGAGATCGTTTCCTTTCGAATCTTCTTCACCTACGTTAAGTAGGCCGATTTTCGGGTTCGGTATTTTAAATACGTGCTCGAAAAAAATTGATCCCATTTTTGCATATTCAACAAGATGTACAGGTTTACAATCAACCGAGGCACCAACATCGAAAACCATCGTCATTCTACGCTGTGTAGGAAACAAAGAACCAATTGTTGGTCTGCCGACCCCGTTTATTCTGCCTAATTTAAGTACCGAGTGAGTAAGAACCGCTCCAGTGTTGCCGGCGCTTACAATGGCATCAACTTCATTGCGCTTCATCAGTTCAAGCGAAACGTTCAACGATGAATCAGGTTTAGACTTAAATGCTTCGGTGGGAGAATCGCTCATTGTAATTACTTCGGTTGAATTCACTATTTCAATATTTGTGTAAGAATTATTGAAAGTCCGAAGTTTACTTTCGATTTCGGATTTATTTCCAACCAATACAATTTTCAAAGAACTGTTGCTATTAAGTGCCAATACGGCGCCTTCAATTTCATTACCGGGAGCGAAGTCGCCACCCATCGCATCAACAGCGACTCTGATTCCCTTTTCCACCGATTAAAGAATTATTTATTTTTGGGTAATAGTATACTTTTACCGTCATAAAAACCGCACGATAAACAAACCTTGTGCGGCATTTTCATCTCACCACAATTCGGACATGACATTAGTGATGGTACAGTTGATTTGTAATGAGTTCGGCGCTTTCTTCCTCTGGTTTTAGATTGTCTTCTTTTAGGATGTGCCATTATATATAAATTATATTTTCTTTTTTGTTAACAATTTTTCCCAAACCGGATTTATTTCAGTATCTTTATTCTGATTGTATAATTTCTCCACCTTTTTACCGCACTCTATACATTCACCATTAACTTCGTCCGGAACAGTTCTCATCGGGATTGACAGAATTATAAAATCTCTTAAATCATTCGTTAGATCGTAATAATGCTGGTCTTTCGAAATATAATTTAACTCAGGATCGGAACTGTCTTTACCGACAAGCTCGCCTGTATAATCATACTTCAATATTAAAGCAAATGACGATTCGAAATCGTCATCATAATTCTTCAGACATCTGTCACAGCTAAGCGAAAACCTCCCGGTTACATTAATTTGTAAATTAATCTGAGTTGATACTTTATCAACTTTGACTTTAATGATAACAGGTGAAATCAATACATTATCAGCAATATCGAAATCTTCCGCAGGCTCATCAAAATCAAAACAGTGTTCACCCTCCCTTAATGCACTGATGTTAATCCGTACCATAACAATTTATTTAAAGAACTTTTAATCCGGATTTAAATACCAATCAATTCCTTATACTCGGAATCGCTTAGAAATGAACTTCGGTCAAACTTGTTATCTAGTTTAATCTTCACCATCCACCCTTCATTGTATGGATCGGTATTTACAACTGAAGGATTTTCATTTATCTGTTCGTTGATTCCGGTGATAAGTCCGTCAGCAGGAGAAATTATTTCCGAAACCGTTTTAACCGCTTCGATTGTACCAAGTTCAACTCCGGCTTTAATTGAATCGCCCAATGTTGAAGTAATATCAAGGAAAATAATATCCCCAAGCTCATTTTGCGCGTAATCAGTAATCCCGACAGTCGCAATATCACCCTCAACTCTGATCCATTCATGATCTTTTGTGTATTTTAAATCAGATGGAATATTCATTTCAATTTATATTATTTTAAGGACAACAAAGATATTGATAATACTTATAGCATTCAATTCATTTATCACAATATCCGTTAAGACCTCAAAAACAAAATATAAAAAAGAATCCTGCAAATGTTACGCAGGATTCTCTGCAACATACTATTTGGTGATGACCAGCGATAGCCTCAATCAATAATACTAAGTTTAAATTCGTCAGTGCTTCCGTAAACTTCAGGGTAATACATCAACATCCCCTGTGAAGGATTAACGCTGTATTCGCCGGGTATCTGAGCTCTTAAAATATAGCTGAATTCGTAAGTGTCGCCGTACAAATATGTTGCAAAAAAAGTAACCCTATCATCCCAAATATCCTTATCCGCATACCACCATCTCCACCAGTAATGATCGTATCCCGCATAATTTGTTTCCTCCTCAATTGTAAATTGCCAGTCATCTTTTATCACTTCAGTTCCAGAAGGAATCGGATCTTCAATCATGAAATATTGGGTATTAGGTTCTTTGGCACTTACTTTTAATTTCACCAACACATAATCACCTGATTTCAAAGTACCGTCAAAATATTTTTTCCTGTAAGTAATTTTATCCGAGTTATATGCTTCATACTTTTCAAGTTTATAATATTCACGTTCTACCCTGAAACCATTTTCTCTTGAGAGAACAGAAGCATCGTTCAAATAATAATCAATGCCTGATGAGAAGTAAACTTTACCTTTTCCGGATTTTTCAATTCTAATTTCATTTGCACCGTTTACGAGACTATTATAATCTAATAATATTACATTCTCTTTCGAAAATACATCCGATTCGGTCATTTGCTTTTCATATTTAAGTACATTGTTAACAAAAACCTTGACCTCATAATCCGGACTGAGTTCATCTGAATTCTTCAGATAATCAACCATAGCAAAAATTATGAAAGCTGTTTCCTGTGTGCTCCTCCAAGATAATCCGCGCCTTTGAGTCATCAACCATCTGACAACCTTGTTCTTCAATTCCGAATCAGACTTTATGTTCATTAAAGCTTTCAACGCCATTGCAGTTGCTTGAACTTTATCGTCTTGCCACCTGAATCCCGGGTTCATGGTTTCCCAATATGCAGCGCCTTCACCTGAGTACTGTACCTGAGATTCTAGTAAATTTACCAATTCGAGAGCGCGGTTGTGGTCCCCGGCCAATTCAAACGCCAGCGCCATCAGGCTTAAAGTGTAATCAGACTTATTACCGGAAATCTTATTGTATTCACCTTCAAGCGTTTTTAAATCCGAATTCCCACTGTAAGCAAGAACGTAATTGACATACGCCCGTGTAGTCGGATCCATGTCCGATTTTAAGCTTACTTTTAATGCATTAATTCCCTTGCTGAACGAAGTGTGATTTACATTATAGCCACTTTCATTTGCAATCGAGAAACCATACAAAACATATGCAGTCATGAACGGGTTCATATCATCGTTATACCACCAGCCCCAGCTTCCATCATTTTTCTGAAATCCGTACAGGCGTTGTAAACCGACGCTGACGAATTCAGGTAAGTTTTTCTGCGTAACCTCATTCAAAGGAGCGTTCAATTCCCTGAATGCTTTGGCAACAACAACTGTCGGTAAAAATCTGCTCATAGTTTGTTCAACGCAACCGTACGGATATCCGGCAAGCTCATCAAGCGAGCTCAATATGGTTGAAGCGAGTGAGGGTGAAACAGTAAACTTCATACGGGTTGTACGTATATCCGCATGTTCAGGAATGTTAATATATTCAAATTCTGTTTTATTCAGGTCATCGAAATCCACTATCGCGGATTGTGTAACTCTAAGTCCTCTTGGCTGGAGAGGTACCTTCAGTTCAACAGCGTCTGATTCTTCATCAGTTAGCGCTTCTACATATAATTTCGCTTCACCCGTTGGTTGATCAACACGGACTTTCCAATCTATCCTCGTATCCTGATTTGGCTGGAGAGTAATAGTCTTTTCACTTTCTCCGTTAAAAATCAGATTTTCAGTTTTAAACCTGACTGCGGTTTCCTTGGCATCGGCTAAATAATTATGAACAATGGCTGAAATAGTTACCTCATCTCCCTGTCTGAAAAATCTCGGGGTTTCCATCCGTACAAGAAGATCCTTTCTGGTTATGACCGTACGAACGTTCTGCCCAACTTTGGTATCAGCAGTTATTACGCGTGATGTTATTCGCCATTCTGTAAGGTTATCCGGAAATTGGATTTCAAGATCAGCATATCCGTTCTCATCAGTTATTGTATTTGGAGACCATAATATTGCATCACGAAAATCGGATCTGACATCGGGTTCCACCGTTTCGGTTGACAGACTTTTTGTCTTCATTGTAGATTTTTCCATTGGAACCTCACTGCCATCTCGCCCGTTGAAATCGCTTAATCGGGGGGCACTCAAGTCGCCATCTTTGAATAATTGCTCCTCTTTTATAATTGCTACATTTTCAGCATTGATTTTGAAATCAATCTTAAGGCTGGATCTTTCATCAAGTTCAATCTCCTTTAATTTGAAATACTCCAAACCGGGTAATCCATATCCGAGCTCATATTCACCCTCCGGAATTTTAAATGAAAAATTCCCATCGTTATTTGTTGTGCTTACAATAAAACTATTATCAATTACGATTGACATTCCGATTACCGGGTTTCCATTTGCATCGGTTATCCGTCCGAAGACAGTTGCCAATTCAGGATCATTAAAACTCCTTATGTTATAAGCTTCCATCAGATTTAAAAATCTGGAATGATTGCTAATCATTTGAGCGGAGGAATACCTGGTTACTAATCCCGAATACTCCGGACCATAGAAAAATTTTCTGACGTCTTTTGTGTTGTCGGGCTTTATAGCATAAATTGATTCGTCAATGATGCCAACAGAAACCTCAGCATTTTTTACAGGTGCACCTTTATAGTCAGTAACTCTAATTCGAAAGAACTCCTTATCCTTAGGTTTGAAAATATCCGCTGTTGTCTCAATGTTTACATTGAGAAATTTGTCTTCACAGATTACCGGAACGATAATTGAATTCGTGTAATAATCACCATCGTGAATAAAATTTACGGAAACATTAAAATTCGTACCGTAATTTTCAGTTACAGCGAATTCATAAAAATAAGTTGTACCTGTAAGTTTCACAACTTTATAATCAATGATATCGTCATTCTCCGTTGTCACTAAAATATTTGGATCGGGAACAGGTGTAAATATGAAAACTCCGCATTTTTCGCCAACCTTGTAAGACTCTTTATCGGTCATGAGGGATATATCAGTGGACTCATTATGATTCCACCATGAAAAATCACCGGAGGATACATAAAAATATACATCGGTAGTAATTTCATTTCCTTTACTGTCAGTCGCAATAATTTTAATTATAAACGAACCTTCCTCATCCGACGGTAAGTTGTAACTGACGGTTCCGTCACCTGCTTCATTTGTACTACCATGCAGGGTTGTAATCAACTTTTTATCAGATTCATGATTATATTTCGGAGTGTACAAAATTTTATAAACTTCCGCCTTAAAATCAGCAGAAACCGGGTTATTACCAAAATCAGTTGCATTCACACTGATTCTAACAGACTCACCCGGCTTATACCAATACTTTCCGGTTCTTGCACTTATAGTGAATGCTCCCCTTGTTACGAACACAGTTGTTGTACCAGATATCTCTCGTCTTGATTTATCTGTTACCTTAGCTTGAATAATGTACTTATAATCGCTCTCTCCTCGTCGCCAGTACCAATAGTTGTAATTATCCTCGGTAAATAACTGGTTGATTGTGTAATCAAAATTAAATTTACCCTCACTATCCAACTTCCCGTGTCCGGTATAAATTTGTTCCGCTCCGCTGAATTGCTGATTTTCATCTAACGAACTGTAATAATCTTCATACCACCACGCATATTTAGTGTTTAACCACCATGGCCTGTAGTATCTGATCCGGTAAATATTATATTCAACATCACCGCCGTTTAGCGGACTTCCAAAATAATAAGCAGTTTTTACGGTTCCAGTTAATTGATCGTTGCCGAGATATTGTGCTTTATCAGTGCTGACTTCAACTTTATATTCCGGCTTTTTATATTGTTCGACCGTAAAAGATGAACTATAAGTATTCTTGTCATCGATAATTGTATAAATATGATAAGTTCCAAGAGCTGCATTCGCATCAAGCTTGAATGAACCATTGTAGCTTCCGTTCGAGTTAGTTTGTAAATTACTTTTGTAAATCTCAGCATTACTAGCATCTTTAATGATCACTGAAATTTCCTTCGATGAATACGGTTGGTATTCCCCCGATGATAGTGTTCTGATTGTACCTTTGAATTCAACCTGAGAATTCGTTCTATAAACCGGTTGGTTTGTATAGGTATAAACATAATATTTATTTCCAATCTGATTGAAGTACAGGTACGGATCAGAGATAATCACATTTTCACCCATTTCACCGATCACTAAAGGTGACTTGAACTCACCGGTAAGATCGGATTGACTGAACGATTGATAAGCTATTCCTTCGTTTGTAACACTTGAGCCAATTTTTCGTGACCCGATGTAAAAATCCAGTTTTGCGTTATTAACCGGATTACCTGATTTTCTGTCAACTGCAAACGCTAACAATGAATTGTTGCCTGCCTTTGTTATTAACCCGAGTTCAGATATAATGAAGCCACAGTATGCAACTTTTTGTCCTGAAATTACCTTTACAAGATATGCACCTTTATCCGAAGTATTCAGAGTTATAGTTTCGTATATTGATTTGTACTCGTAATTACTATTGTCTGTGTAAGTCCTGCCTATCGTTTCAACTTCCTTGGTGAGAAATAGAAGATTGCTGCTATCGGCACCTAAAATATCGTAACTTGATTTTGCCTTTAGCAATGAATAAAACCTATGGATATCCATTATTCTATAAACAAAGATATCAAAGTTAAACTTTACGGTTTTTAAATCTTCCTGATAAGTATAAGAATACAGCGATAAAGTTACTTGATCACCGGGAGAATAAATATTTGAAGTTGACACATTAAAATTGAAATTGTTTTTCTCTGTAGAATGTGCGTCAACATTGATAAACACAAGCATTGCGATAATTAAGTTGGCGATGGCAATGACTGAACTTTTCGTTTTCATTTTATATATTTTTTGATATCTTTTTAAATGAACGGTTGTTTGTTATATATCAGTAATCAACAAGTAGTTCCAATTTTAGTTGATTCATTGGAAAATATGGCTGCATTTTTCAGAAGAAGTTGATTAGATTTAATTTCGAAATTGAAACTCCCAGCTCATGCTTGCAGAATTAATATCTGAACCATTTCCCGGATTCGACCGAAACGCGATTATCTTTCTTAAAGCATTATCCAGCACAAAAAATAACAATAAAGAATGGTTTGATAAACACCGTAATCGCTATGAAAAGTATTTAAAGCAACCAATGAGAAAATTAATTGATAGTCTTGCTCCCGAACTAAAAAAAATTGATAAAAACATTGTAGCAAATTATAAATCTATCTTTCGTATTAATCGCGATATCAGGTTCAGCAAAAATAAAACACCTTACAAAGACCAGTACTCAGCGGCTTTCGCGTTCAATAAAGTAAAGTCCGCTGAAGTTCCTCAGTTTTATTTCCATTTCAATAAATCTGAATTTTTATTCGCAGCCGGCCAATATTCGTCTGATCCCGATAAGCTGAAAAAAATCCGGGCATACATTTACAAAAATTTTAATCCCTTTAAAAAGATTATTAACGAAAGAAATTTTTATAGTGAGTTCAATGAGGTTTGCGGTGATTCGCTTACAAATTTGCCTAAAGTATTTCAAGCAGAACGAATTACCGATTGCGAGCTTGCCGGATTTTTGAAAATGAAACAATATTACGTTTTTAAAGAATATCCCGTTGAAGTTATCTTTGAACCGGACATCACAGGTTTGATTCTTAGTAATATCAGAATAACTTACGATTTCAATAAATTTCTTTACGAAGCAACTTTATAAATGACAGGTAACAAATATATCAATGGAATTGCATATAACGATTACGGTGGTAACAATGAACCGTTAATCTTCATCCACGCATTCCCGCTAAGCAGCCGAATGTGGGACAGGCAGGTTCCTTTTTTTGTGGATAAGTTCAGGGTTATAACTTACGATTTGAGAGGACTTGGAAACTCAAAACAGTCGGATTATTTTTTCTTTACAATGGAAAGCTATTGCGATGATCTGATTATGCTGATGGATTCATTGAACATTTTGAAAGCACATGTATGCGGCCTATCAATAGGTGGGTATATTATATTCAGGACTTTCCAAAAGTATCCAAATCGATTTTTATCGTTGACACTCTCTAATACAAAGGCTGATAGGGATTCCAATGATGGATTAATTAACAGAGCGAATATGCTTAAGGAAGTCTTAAGTTCGGGACTCGAGAAATTGTCAAAAGAATTTCCACGCAAACTACTTTCTGAAAGTGGAATTCAAAATGACGAACTTTTGGCTGAAATCGAACATACCATTTCGTCACAGGATACGAAAGGGGTTGCAGGGGCAATACTTGCACTTGCAACCAGAACTGATTGTACTGATATGCTTGATACAATTAATGTCCCCGTACAACTAATCGCAGGTAGTGAAGATAAACTTACTCCTCCGGATTCGATATCAGAATTGAGTGAAAAAATTGCATTATCGGCTTTTTCTGTGATTAATAATGCCGGTCATTTAACGGCAGTGGAACAACCGGATGAATTCAATAGGATATTGTCCGGCTTCTTAAGTTCTTTGCCTGAATATCAAAGTTAAAATGACACAATCCGAAATTAATTCCCAAAGAACCTTGTGAAATAACACTAAGTGAGTTTAGTTTTTCATCATTATCTTTTCGACACCAGACATATTTTTCATTCACTCAAAAAAAATCCCGGTCGAATAAACCGGGATTAGTATTGTCTTTGAATTAACTAATTCTAATTATCCAAATAACTGTCAATCCTCGGTGCTCCTGGGCCGACATCACTGAAACCGCTCGGGACTACTGAATAGATTTTGCCACCTACCCCATTAATTGTTAATGAAAGCAGCGTTGTAAAATCATTTGCCTTTGTAATCTTTACAGTCCAGTTACCTACGGGATATTGCATGTAATTGCTTACGCCTCTGAATTGGAGTGTAGCAGCCTTGGTTGAACTATTCGGTGTAAAGTTCGGGTCTGAATCAATGTGAATATCTACTCTCGTATCGTTTGGAATAACGCCGTTTGAATTGTATGCCTGAATTCCCCGAATCCAGATATTCGATGTAGTCGGCACTACAGTTGTATCTTCCTTTAATATTAAACCACTTGGAAGATTTTGCCAATCAGTTTTGTTACCGGGGATCACGAGTGTATATTTACCTGCTGAATCAAGTGTTGGTGTAAATTTTACAATTGTGTCAATACTTGAAGCAGTACTGTTCATTTCGGAAATTACAATTATAGAGGAATCAGATCGCAGTTTAATATATTGAGATGTATTGTATAATGGTCCTGATTCTGCGGTGTAATCAAAACTAGTGAGCACTTTCTCACCGTTTATCCAAACGTCAACATAACCGCCTGCATCCGTAAAAGATCCTGCATTGTAGCTTGAATTAATGAACCTTATATAAGAGTAAGACGTATCCTGACCGACTGGTTCCGGATCAATCGAAGATTCCTGACAACCCTGGAACGATATCATTACTGCAAAGATGAACATTAGAGAGAATGAAACAAAATATTTTAATCTTAACATTTAAACCTCGTTTTTGATTTTAATTTACTGTAAATAAGTTTTAAATTGAAAACGTGTAATTTAATTATTATTACATAATCATTCAATTCAACTAACAAACATGAATAAGGTTTCCATTTTTGGTGGTACAGGAATGATTGGCTCTTCACTCGCATCACTATTTATTCAAAACGATTATCGTGTAAATATTTTCAGCCGGTTTTCTGATAAGTATAATAATTCTGAATTAATAAATTATTCCAACTATGGTAATGCGGAAACTGTTGCGAAAATTATTAGCGGCAACAAAGCAGTTATTAACCTCACGGGTAATTCTTTGGGAGCTAAGCGGTGGAATGAAAGTTTTAAAAATGAAATTTATGAATCTAGAATTGTTACAACACGGTTTATTGTAAATGCAATTGAATTGGCAGAAATCAAACCGGAATGTTTCATTAGCGTTTCAGGTGTAGGTTATTACGGGAACACTGAAAATGCTGTAACAGAGAAATCAAATCCGGGAAGTGATTTCCTTGCAAAATTATGCAATGACTGGGAGAAAACCGCATTATCTGCGGAGAGATTTACCAGAGTATCGGTAATAAGATTAGCAACTGTTCTTGATGCCAGAAAAGGCGCATTACCACGACTATTGAAACCTTTTAAATTCTTTATCGGAGGATGGTTTGGGACTGGCAAACAGTATTTCCCCTGGATTCATATTAACGATATTATTTCAATTTTTAAATTAATCGTTGAAAACGAAAATATAACAGGCGCTGTTAATGCAGCAAGCCCGGATACAGTTACCAATAAAGAGTTTTCAAAAACATTAGCGAATATAATTTCACGGCCATGTTACTTCCCTGTTCCGAAATTTGCATTATGGTTACGTTTAGGTGAATTTTCAAATTCTATTTTATCGGGTCAGAAAGTTATACCTGAGAAACTAAACCGGCACAATTTCCGTTTTCAATTTCCGTCACTTCATCCTGCATTATCAAACCTGCTAACTCAATGAGTAACTATCAATTGGAAATATTACAATACACCTTTCAGGGATTATTTCATCAACGATTTGGGTTAAACATAGAAAGCATTAACCAGATCAATCCGGGTGCTTCAAACAGGAAAATCTACAGATTGAAATCCGGTAGCGTTTCAGCAATTGGTGTAATAAACGATAATGTATCCGAAAACCTGGCATTCATTTATTTTGCAAGTGTGTTTAGAGATTGTGGATTCAACGTCCCGGAAATATACGGAGTAAGCGACGATAAAAAATTTTACATTGAAGAGGATCTCGGAGATTTAATCTTAAGTGACATAATTACTGTTGCTGGTGAATCTGATATAATAAAACTCGCCTCTACGGTTCTCGAACTTCTCCATGAATTACAACTGAAACTTGCCGATAAAATTGACTATAGTTACTGCTATCAAACCGGAGAATTTAATCCGGAAGTCATAGATTACGATATGGATAAGTTCATTAAATATTATCCAAAATTCGGGTCGCTAGACGGAATCAATTTTACACAACTCAGACAATTTTTTATTTCAATTTTGAATGAACTGAAAACAGATTATTTTTTATACCGAGATTTTCAACCGAGAAATGTCATGCTGAAGAGTGATGAAATTTATTTTATTGATTTTCAATCAGGCAGGCGAGGTCCTTTGTACTACGATGCAGCCTCATTTATTTTATCAGGAAGTTTCAAAGTTGACAATAATATTAAGGAGATGTTGATTGATAAATATGCTACAATTATTTCGGGTAATTTGGATGAAACCAATTTCAATAAATATTTTTACAGTATGGGATTGCTCAGGATAATTCAGTTATTGGGGAGTTACTCTTTTTCGATAACAGAAAACAAAAAAGACTGGGTAGAGTCAAAGTTTGAGGTTGCTTATGGAAATCTCGAATTTATCAAAGACCATTGTTTCGATGAGAAAATTGCAAGTGCGTGTAGAGGAATTCTAATTAACCGGAAATGCTGATCATTCAAATCTAAGCGCATCAATCGGATTTAGTTTTGCAGCTTTGTACGCTGGGTAAACCCCAAAAATTATACCTACCGAAAAACAAACCACAAAACCAATTATCACCCAGTCGTATGGTATTACCACGGGCGAATTCAGGTAAAGTCCGAGTACATTACCGCTAAGGATACCAAGTAAAATTCCGATAATTCCGCCAATTTGACAAAGTATTATCGCTTCGACAAGGAACTGTATCAGGATTGATTTACTTTTCGCTCCAATTGCTTTTCGTACACCAATCTCACGCGTTCGTTCGGTTACCGATACCAACATAATATTCATAATGCCAACACCTGCGGCGATAAGTGAAATAAACGAAATGAATCCTGCGCCATATTTGAAATATTGAGTAAACTTATTGACTTCAACAATCAACGATTCATTCGAGAAAATCTCAAAATTGTTTTCTTCTCCGGGTTTCACTTTTCTAATTACCCTCAGAACGCTAATTATATTTTCTTTTGATGCTTCAAAAGATTCTTTATCCTGAGCCTGAATCGCAATATTTAACGAACGTATATTTTTTCCATAAAGCGTTTGCATTGTTGTTATTGGTATCAAAGCGAAATTATCATTGCTCTGCCCGAAGCCTTCACCTTTTCTCTCAAACACTCCAATCACTTCAAATTCGTTATTATCTAAAATAATCTTTTGCCCGATCGGATCCGCAAACCGAAACAATTTTTCAATTACGTCCATTCCCAGAACAGCAACCCGCCTGTTGTTTTGTACATCTGTTTCGGTTATGAACCTTCCATATTGAATCTGTCTGTTGTTTGTCGGGAGATACTCCGGGGTTACTCCGCCTATAGTATTATTAGGATTTGTATGAATACCTTTATATCTGAACACCTTTTCGTTTACGTAATCTTCAAGCGAGATGAAATTATAAATACTTGCTCTTTCCTTTAATCTCAAACCTTGATCGTAAGTAATATCCGGGCGATTTCTGTATTTGCGCATACTTCCCGGACCGCCGACTTGTATTGCGGGATATTTCTGAACCTGATAGGTATTACTTCCCAAACTGCTCAACCCTTGTTCAATTCCCAATTGAAGCGCACTCAGCAATGTCATAATTGAAATTATGGAAAATACACCGATGACAATTCCGAGCAAAGTTAACGATGCCCGCAACTTGTTGTTGCTTAAAGTTTCAAGTGCAATTTTTAAATTTTCAGTTAACATTATTCGTATCTTAAGGAATCTACCGGGTCTAATTTAGATGCTTTCAATGCTGGGAAAAATCCCGCCAGTACACCGAAAAACAATGAAATGAACAAAGCTAAAACTATAACCCAAATTGGCATGACAGTCGGTAAAACTAAAGCATCAATTATTAAACTAACCGGGAATGATATCAACAATCCAATAAAACCACCTAACAGACAAACAACACTTGACTCAATAAGAAACTGCATTAGTATTGAAGACCTTTTTGCCCCTAATGCTTTTCGTACCCCAATTTCTTTTGTACGTTCTTTTACAGAAACGAACATAATGTTTGCAATTCCAATCGAACCTACAATCAAAGCCATTAAAGTAATTAACGTTCCGATTATTTTTATTAGTGATGTCAGTTGATCGTAAGTGCTTTTGAATAGTTCCTGTTGATTTACACCGAAATCATTTCTTTCGCCGTAAGGGACTTTTCTTACTTTACGCATGATCGAAATTATTTCATCCTTTGTTTCTTCAAGTTTATCAACGTTTGCAGCTTTCACGGTAATTGATAAACTCGTGTTCCAACCACTAATATATTGAATGTATCTTTCAATTGGAATTAATACCTGATTATCGAGGCTGAACAAACCTAACATACTTCCCTGTTTTTCAAGTACGCCGATTATTCGGTAAGTCTGATTCGCAATTTTTATGTTCTTTTCAAGCGGGTCAGAATTTGGGAAGAAAGCTTCTTTTATATCCATTCCGATTACACAAACTGGATAACCTCCTGTTGCCTCGCGCGTAGTGAAGAATCGCCCTGATTCCATGTTGGAACCTGTAACGAATTGATATTCGGCGTCAGTACCGTAAACCAGAACATTCTGAAGCATCAGGTCGCGATATTTCAGAGTCTGTGGTGATCCGATTGAAGCTGACATCCCGACTGCGCTTTGCAAATTCTTCTTGAGAAAATTGAACTGACGGAAATCAATATCTTTTCTGTTTCTGTAAACGCTCCAGTCTTCATTTCCGAACCATTCAAACTTCTGAACGTAAAGTAAATCAGCACCAATTGAAGATATACTGCTTTCAAATGCCCGATTTATTCCTTCGATTGCAGTTTGCATCAGCGTTACTGCAGAAATGCCAATTACAATTCCAAGTGTTGCCAATAACGACCGGAGCTTGTTTGCAACAATTGATTTGTATGCAAATGAAATGCTCTCTATTATTTCGGAAAACCTACTCACTTGTCCCTGTTGAACTCTTAACAGACTTTACACTTGCGCAATCTTCATCAATGACACCGTCCCGGATTTTTATAATCCTGTCCGCATGATTTGCAATATCCTCTTCATGAGTAACGAGGATAATCGTATTACCTTTCTCATGGAGATCGCTAAGTAACATCATAATTTCATCACCCGTTTTAGTATCAAGGTTTCCGGTAGGTTCATCGGCAAGAATTATGGACGGATTGTTTACGAGCGCACGTGCGATGGCAACACGTTGTCTTTGTCCACCGCTTAGTTCGTTTGGCTTGTGAAGCATCCTATCTGCAAGCCCCACACTTACAAGTGCCTGTTCAGCCATTTCTATCCGTTTACTTTTTGGTATTCCTGAATAAATTAAAGGGAGCTCAACATTATAAAGCGCATTGATTCTTGGTAATAAATTAAACGTCTGAAAGACGAAGCCAATCTCCTTGTTTCTGATATCTGCAAGTTCGTCATCTTCCATTTCACTCACGTTTCTACCATTAAGTAAATATTCGCCACTGGTCGGAGTATCAAGACAACCGATAATGTTCATCAATGTGGACTTCCCTGACCCTGACGGTCCCATAATTGCAACGTATTCATTTCGGTCAATGCCCAGACTTACACCATTCAACGCATACAGTTGTTCGGCGCCCATTATATACAACTTCACGATATCTTTTAATTCTATCAGCGAACTCATTCGCTACCGTCCTGTTTAAAGCGAGTTTTCGTTTCATTGTCAATTTTCACCAAAGAGTTATCTTCCAACTCCCGGTTGATTGCTTTAAAGGTCCCTTTAACAACCTCATCACCTTCTGAAACACCTTCGATAATCTCAATGTATTGATCATCGCTGATACCTGTTTTGACAATGTTAAGTTTTGCGTGATTCTCTTTAACCGTAAAAACTATTTCATCCGGTTTCTTCATATTCACACGATTGCTCTGAAGTTTAGTCAGATTTTCATTTTCAGTACTGACACTATCCTCATCGCTGTTATCTCTGGTTGTAACTGACTGTATAGGAACTCCCAATACGTTGAATTTAGTTTCTACCTCAATATCAACGTTGCAGCTCATTCCCGGTCGTAGTTTGACATCTTTATCAAGGACTCTGATTTTCACGATAAAATTTACTACTTCATCCTGCATCCCTACTCCTGTAGTTTGTGCAGAGTTTCCGATTTCATAAACAACTCCGCTAAGTATACGATCATCTATAGCATCAACCTGTATTCTGGCTGTATCTCCGATTGATATTTGGTTTACATCTGTCTCACCAACTTCCACTTGACACTCCATATTATTCAAATCTGATATTGTTAAAATATTGGTTCCAATATTAAAACTTGTCCCAAGCACTTTCTCTCCGACTTCATTATTAAGTTGAGTAATTGTCCCGTCAATCGGTGCAACAATTGTTGTTTTTGAAATATCATATTGGACTGAAGAGAGAGCAGCTTTTTGCTGATTAATACGCGCACGAAGAGTATTCAGGTTTGCAACTGCAGCCTCGAGGTTAGCGCGAATCTCATCAAGTTCACTTTGCGGAGCAAGACCTTTTTCCACCAAATCCTTCGATCTGTTAAAATCTAGTTCGAGCTTTGCAATATTAATCTCCTGAGTTTTTAATTCGCTTTGCTGCACTTTAAGTCCGGCAACTTGTTGCTGTAACTGAGGATAATATGCATCCGGTTTTATCCGTACCACAAGGTCACCCTTTTTAACCATATCACCTTCTTTAAACGGTAATGCTGCTATCTCACCACTGACTTCAGCACTGATATTAACTTCTGTCTCTGATTGAATCTTTCCGGTTGCGGTTACAACCTGAGTAATTGTCATACGCCTTATCTGTTCAGTCTGTACTGTAATAGCTTGATCCTTTCCACCTGAAAAGACAATGGCAGTAATTATCAGCGCGGTGAGAACGATAATTACAATCCAGATTACTTTTTTCTTGCTCTTCTTCCTTTTAGGAGGTGTGATTTTGGTTTGTACTTTTGTTTCAGCCATTTTAATATTTTAAAATTCCTGTATAATAATCGAGAACTCTCTTCGCAATCAGGAAATTATAGACAGCATTTATTCTTTCAATACGCAAGTTATTCAATGAAGTTGTGGCAATTTGTGCATCAAGCAATGTTCCGATACCAATTCTGTAGCTTTCATCAGCCAGTAGCTTATCCTGCTCTGCTGATACAATATTACGATCAATAATTTCAATTTGTTTGAATGCTGTTTCAAGATCAAGCAATGACTTTTGAATATTTGATCTGATAGATTGCTCCAGTTCCCGTATTTCTTCCTCTTTTACTTTCACCTGAACTTCAGCAATCTGCACATTATTGTCGAGACTGAACCCTTGAAAAATCGGATATGACAATGTCAGCCCGTAAGATGCAGTCCGGTTATCGAAAATTTCTCCAATTGAGGTTGAGTTTAAATTGTACGAACCAAACGCTGACAGGGTAGGGAAGATGAAGTTCTTTTTATATATATCAACATTAATTTTATTGAGCTCAATTTCTTTCAAGCCGGCTTTATAATCGTATCTGTTTTTTAAGGCAATATCAGATAGTTCATCGAGCGTACCGATCCCCCTAAGAATCATTTCGAGTTCAGCTGTTTCATAATCACTTTTTATATCACCCTGAGCTACATTGATATCTTTACCTATCTCATCGTACATTGCCGCCTGAAGGTCAACTTTTGATTTCCGCAAATCATTTTTTGCGCGTTCAAGAGCTAATTCATTTTGTGCAACCTGTACATCCTGACGGTAAACATCGCCGATGGTTCCTCTGCCAACGTTAACAATCTCTTTAATTTTATCTAACTGTGCTTTTGAATCAGCAAGGTTCTCTTCATTTTGTTTAACAATCTGTTCAGACTTTAAAACCTGAAAGAATTTTTGATTTACCGAAAGTACAATATTATTCTTTGCATTTTCCAGATTGAATTTCAAAACATCCACTTGCTCTTCCGCGAGGTCAATCTTCCGTGTATTTGCAAAACCATCGAAAAGTACAACATCGGAATTCAGGCTAAAATTAAAGTTGTTCCTTGTAATATCCTGACGCGGTCTGGTAATAGGAACCCCCTGAATTATAGTTACACCGCTTTCAGTAAAAACGTGAGACCGTGTATAATTTCCGGTTAAACTCAAAGTAGGAAGCAATGATCCTTTTGAAGTGCTTATATTTAGTTTCTGAATTTCGAGATTGTTTTTGAAATTCTTTATTACAGGATCGTTCGCAATTGCAGTTTTCACGGCATCATCAAGAGTATATGTTTTTTGTGCATCTGCTCCATCAGGATATAAAACAACAATTGCAAACAGGCATAATAATTTTTTCAGCATTTTGGGGGATGTTAGGTTTATAAGTTAATGAAACGTAAAAAATGGTTTTGAGTTACATTAATTTAAATTTTCAGTGAATGTATTAAAACGGATTTTTTCATCCTTTATAATATTATGACTGAAAATTCTCTAAAAAGGTTTTTATTTTTAATAAAAAAATTCAATGATATTGATAACAAGGAAAGAGCATTTCTCTTCATCTCATTCCCTCGAGAATATCAATCTTTCAAAAGAACGAAACTTGGAAATCTTCGGGAAATGTAACAATTTTCATGGTCATAACTACTACATTGAGGTTACTCTTGAGGGTACACCTGATCCCGAAAGTGGATACGTTATGGATCTTAAGCTTCTGAAGAAAATTATTCGTGATGAAATTTTAATCCATGTTGACCATAAGTTCCTGAACGAAGTTGATATGTTTAAAAACCTGATACCAACGACTGAAAATATGGCAATGAAATTCTGGGAAGTTCTTGAACCTAAAATTAATCGTGATAATGTGAGACTATATTCAATCAGACTTTATGAAACAGAAAAGAACTTTGTCGAATATTTTGGAAAATAGATAATAAATTGACTACAAGCGAAGTTAAATTTCTGAGCTCATTAAAACAGAAGAAATTCCGGTATGAGTCAAAGTCGTTTATCATTGAAGGAGCGCACATGATTAGCGAAGCTATCCGGAGTAACCGATATCTTCCTTTATTAAATAAGATTTATCGTACAGTAGATTTTCCTGATACTGAATTAATTGAAAAACTTAATGTATTAAACCTACCTGTTGAGGTCATCTCGAGAAGGTTCATTCAAAAGATAGCTGACTCTAAAAATCCGCAAGGCATTTTTGCGCATTTATCAATACCGGAAAAACCGGGATTATTGAAAGAACCCGTAATTATTGCCCTCGACCGTATCAATGACCCCGGTAATCTGGGAACAATTATAAGAACCGCTTACTGGTTTAACATTAAATCAATAATCATTTCCAGTAACTCTGCAGACGTTTACAATCCAAAAGTGCTGCGATCTTCACAGGGAGCAGTATTCCATGTTAATATCCATCGTTCTGACAATCTACTTAAAGATTTGGTCACCTTGAAAAATGTTGGATATTCAGTTTATATTTCTACACCACATTCACACAATATACTTTCCCACCTGCACATTTCAGATAAGTGTATATTCACATTCGGGAATGAATCTCATGGTGTTAACAATGAAATTAAAGCTGAAACCGGATTTACAAATTACAAAATTCAGTCCTATTCAAATTGTGAATCTTTGAATGTCGCAGCTGCAACAGCAATTACTTTATACGAACTGAAAAAGAATTCATTTTAGCTTTATTGATCTTGCATAATAAGCCACCAGCTAAAGAATCTGCTATTATCTATTTTATATTTCCAAGAGGATCATATTTTATTTACTTACGGTAATGCCGTTGAAGTATTTCCCAGAACATATATGTTGTTTGAATCATCTAAGCTTAAATCCCGTGTATAACCATATACATTTGGTGAATCATTCATATATCTCTTCCAAATCAAATTATCATTAGAAGAATATTTTAATATTAAAAATCTAGTTCCATCAGGTATCCTCTCATATCCAACTATAATTACATTCCCTTCACCATCCAGCTCTATTTTAGATGGATAAGTATCATATTGATGCTGCGTTCTCACTACCCACTCCTGCTCAACGGATTGTGACACTACATTCTCCGGCACAAGTAGCGTGAGTTGAGATAAGACAAATAGAATTGTTAAAAGATTTTTCATTATGCCTCAGACGGTTAGGTTTACAAATTTAGTTTTGGAACATACTATTACATGATGAACGGCTGAGATTAAAAGGAATTTATGTATAGTATAGATTATCATTTTAAGTTGTAAATTTAAAATTAGAAAATAATATGTGATTTAGCACTGATGTTAATTCAAAAACAATGAATTTTAAAAGACAAAAGTCAGATACATCAATAAAAAAACCCCGCATAAACGGGGCTTTAAAAATAGTTAGTAGCTTAATATAACAACGTTACTTCACCAACAACATCCTCTTAGTATCAATGAAATCACCCGCTTCAAGTTTATAAAAATAAACTCCACTCGAAAGATTCGATGCATTGAAGTTCACTTCATAGTTTCCGGGCATCTTCGGAGAGTTAACGAGCGTCGCAACTTCACGACCCGTAATATCAAAGATCTTCAATGTTACCAAAGTTTCCGAGGCAACTGAATACTTGATTGTCGTCATCGGGTTGAACGGATTAGGGAAATTCTGCGAAAGTGAATAAGTCAACGGAATCTCTTCACCTGAAACATTAAGGACAGTTCCGGTAATATTCACGAGGTCAAGCGAAATGGCTGCTCCGTTCGTAAAATTATCCGTTACTTTCTCTCGCCAGGCAATGTAAACACTCTGACCTGCGTATGCACCTAGCGGAATAGAATACCTCGTCCAGTTTGAATCATCATTACCAGCCTGATATGTCTTCGTCAGAAGCAGGTTTGAGAAACCGCCAACAGTTGGCGTAGTGGTTGAAAGCCTTACCTGCACTTCATCTAAGTAGGCCGAATATGTCCGCTTCATCCAGAATGTGAGCGAATCGGAGCTCGTGATACCGGAGATTTGCGGTGTATATATCCATTGATCGTTATCGGAAGAACCGCCGGTATTCCAAGTGCAGAATGCAACTGCGTTTTCACCTCCCGGAGGAGCTGTAATAACACCACCTGTCCAACCCGGCAGTGGCGAAGTTCCAACAGTTTGTCTGTTCCAGCCAGGACCACCATCAGGATTTAGTTTACCCCAGCCCGGAGGCGGGAATGTTACACTTTCAAAAGATTCCGGAAACGCTGATCCCCCATCAGTTTGTGAATAACTATCGCTTGCGTCGAATGTGAGCAAAGCGAAAAATAAGATTACTGATAATACAAAGTACTTCATTTCTCCTCCATATTGGTTTTATTTTTGGGATTTATATGTAATATAATTTTAAAATCTGAAATAAAAAATGATTTGATATTTTAATTTTGAAATTAATGTACCAATTAATTTGTATGCTAAATTTCTAAGCTAAAAGTTAAAAATATTCACAGGGGGGTATAATATAAATATTAATCAGAGTGGTTTATATTACATAAAATTGTAAAGCAACATAAAAAAACCCCGGCGTTTACCGGGGTTATAACTACAAAGATTAAATTTAACTACTCAGCTAACCTACTTCACCAACAACATCCTCTTAGTATCAATGAAATCACCCGCTTCAAGTTTATAAAAATAAACTCCACTCGAAAGATTCGATGCATTGAAGTTCACTTCATAGTTTCCGGGCATCTTCGGAGAGTTAACGAGCGTCGCAACTTCACGACCCGTAATATCAAAGATCTTCAATGTTACCAAAGTTTCCGAGGCAACTGAATACTTGATTGTCGTCATCGGGTTGAACGGATTAGGGAAATTCTGCGAAAGTGAATAAGTCAACGGAATCTCTTCACCTGAAACATTAAGGACAGTTCCGGTAATATTCACGAGGTCAAGCGAAATGGCTGCTCCGTTCGTAAAATTATCCGTTACTTTCTCTCGCCAGGCAATGTAAACACTCTGACCTGCGTATGCACCTAGCGGAATAGAATACCTCGTCCAGTTTGAATCATCATTACCAGCCTGATATGTCTTCGTCAGAAGCAGGTTTGAGAAACCGCCAACAGTTGGCGTAGTGGTTGAAAGCCTTACCTGCACTTCATCTAAGTAGGCCGAATATGTCCGCTTCATCCAGAATGTGAGCGAATCGGAGCTCGTGATACCGGAGATTTGCGGTGTATATATCCATTGATCGTTATCGGAAGAACCGCCGGTATTCCAAGTGCAGAATGCAACTGCGTTTTCACCTCCCGGAGGAGCTGTAATAACACCACCTGTCCAACCCGGCAGTGGCGAAGTTCCAACAGTTTGTCTGTTCCAGCCAGGACCACCATCAGGATTTAGTTTACCCCAGCCCGGAGGCGGGAATGTTACACTTTCAAAAGATTCCGGAAATGCTGAACTGCCACCGCCGCCACCAACGTTTATTGTAAGTTCCCTTTTATGAACCGGCGTCCCGTTAGGACCTTGTGAGGTAACAGTTAGCGTATAATTTCCGGTTGGAACTCCACCGGAAGTTGTAATCTGAATTGGTAAATTCCCCGGAGGAGACGATAAAGTCTGACCTGACGGGTAGCCAATATTTATATTACCGGCACCTGGTGTAGGTGAAATTGAATGCGAAACCTGAACGTTATCTGAATACAATTTTACGCTTGGAACCTGCATTTGGACTGTTTGATTACCACCGGATCCGGGGATAGTAATTGAAGCAGTGGATAATTTCATTGCGTAATCCGGGAAATATGCAACGTATGATGCAAAATTATTATTCCTGAAATCTGCCCATGTTAATGCTGACACCTTGGAATTTGAGACTATCCCGTTGTAATCCCCCTGGTAGCGCGGTGTTCCGCCACCTCCGCATGAGGAACAATTTATCCTCATTTTTTTATTTGATATTTTCTGATTGGTTACAAATGTCTGACCTCCATCGTCTGAATAACTTGCGTAAATCAAGGCGCTATCACTGGTAGGCGTATCCCTTGTATCCATCCATTGTACGTACAATCTCCCGGTTTGAACATCACACCAAATTGCCGGGTGCCACTGATTGTGATTTTGGGAATTTGCATCGTCATTTACTCTTACTTCGCTTGAAAACGTTGTACCGCCATTGGTTGAGTACCGGCAAAATATATCTGGTTTATTTCCATTACCTGCAGGCTGATTTGAGGCATAGACGATATAGAGCCGACCCCTGTAAGTCCCTGAGCTGTTGTCAGCAGCAATGAACGGGTACGGTCGTGTCCTCATGTTCTGAACCGAATTCCTTCCGCTTACATTAGTGCCGACGTAATTTGAGAAATTTTGCGATGACATCGAAGTCAGACTAGCTCCACCGTTTGTTGATCTGAAAAAAGTATACGTGGAAGAGAAAGCGCTGCCGGAGTTTGTTACAGCATAAACTGCTCCACCGTTAGTTGAGCCGTATGGTCCAACTGCAACCATTGCACCAGGTAAACTATGTGGCGACATACTTTGCACAAATGAAAAAGAAGCGCCTTGGTTAGTACTTCTGGAGAAACTTGCAGTACCGCTGTTCGTCATAACACCATAAACATAGTTTTGATAACTCCCGTTAGTTTGGTCTGCTGCAATCCAGTTCTTATCGTTACCTGTATTGAATGTAAGCGCACTTGACCATGTTGTGCTATTGTTTGTTGATTTTACAACCCATGTACCGGATATAGGACTTTTCATATTGTCGTAGTACAAATTTCCGGCACCATCGTAAGCAGTAACCGGGTCACCTGAAGAGCTTGGAAACGAAGGATTGTTTCTGTACCAGTCGTGCCCGTTGTTTGTGTACCATGTATTATTGATGTTGTATGCGACGAACATCTGTTGCGGATTATTCGGGTTCATCGAAATGTGACCTTCCGCAAAATCCACCCCAAGATAAAAATTGTCGTAACCATCGGCATCTGTAACCGGATCCGACATAAAGTTATCAGGAGTTTGAGGGTGTTGATTCAAATTATCTAAAACTTCCTGCGGGATACCGTCGAAGTTTGGATCAGCATCCCACGGATTGTTATTAAACCCGATAGAAAAACTGATAACGGAAACCAAGGCAAATACGAAAACAAAGTGCATTACCTTAAAGTTGTGTTTACTTTTTTTCATGTTTTTTAATTTAATTTTTGGGTGAATTTTTTAATAGCTTCAGCCGGAGAATATTCAGTGCATTCTGAGTAGCACGTTCAATGACCCTCTGTCTGTTATTTCCGAAAATAAACTTTTTGGTAAAACTATCATATTCCGAAACAAATCCTATCCAAACTAAACCTATCGGTTTTTCATCTGAACCGCCTGTCGGACCTGCAATTCCGGTTGTAGAAATCGCAAAATCTGTCCCGAATTTTTTCAAACAACCAATTGCCATCTCCTTTGCCGTTTGTTCGCTTACTGCACCGAAACTCTTTATTGTCTCTTCATTCACACCAAGTATTTTCACTTTTGATTCATTCGAATAAGCGCAAACCCCTCCCAGATAATAATCTGAACTTCCAGCAACGCTTACAATTTTTTCGGATATCATACCACCGGTACACGATTCCGCTACTGATATGGTTTTACCTAACGATCTTAACAGATTACCGATAACAACTTCATTGCGGACATCTTCACCGACGTAATATATCCCGAGTTCACTTTTTAGATTTTCGGTTAATATATTTAAATTCCGTTCAAGCAGTGTTTCATCGCTACCTGATACATCAATTCTCAACCGGACTCCTGTAGCATCTGGAAGATAAGCAAGTTTTCCACCTTTTAACAAAGATGATTTATCGCCAATTAGTTCATACAAGGCAGATTCGGAAATCCCGGTAGTAACCAAAGTCTTGCTTCTGAAAAATTGTAAACCTTTATCATTAAATTTTCTCTTCAACATCGGAATTACAATTTCAGACATCATCTCTTTCATTTCATACGGTACACCCGGAAGTGATATAACAATTTTCCCATGTTCTTCAAACCACATCCCAGGAGCAGTTCCATTCTTGTTTGGAATCACTTTACATTTTGAAGGTACTTCCGCCTGGTGTTTGTTTATTTCAGGCATAGGTATCTGCCTTTTTGCGAAGAGCGACTCGACTTGAGCTAAAACATCTTCATTTAAAATTAAACGGTCATTATAAAATTTAACGAGAAGCGGTTTAGTAAGGTCATCATGAGTCGGTCCAAGCCCCCCGGTTATAATTGTAATATCAAAATTCTTTATACTGTCCTCAAACTCATTTAAAATGTCTTCTTCAACGTCGCCTACACAAACCATCCGTGTTACGGGAATACCAATTTCGCGCAATACACTTCCGATATATGCTGAATTTGAATTTGTAATCTGTCCTATGAGTAATTCATCACCGATTGAAAGAACTTTAGCTATTGGCAAGGCGGGTTCTATTGATTTATCAAATAACCTGTTATAAATCCGTTAACAATAAAAGTTACAATCCCTGCATATATTGCAGCTATAACATCATCCATCATTATACCGACTGGTGAATCTATTTTATCAAAATATTTTGCGGGAGCGAGTTTTATAATATCGAAAATTCTGAAACTAATAAATGCAACTCCGGTCATCAATATTTTAACATCAAATTCAGCCGCGTCAAAATAAAAAACAATGAATAATCCTGAAACCCACATTCCAACGAACTCATCTATAACAACCTCATGTGGATCGCTGCCGTATTTTTTCATCATATCGTTTGCAGAATAAATACCGAGAATAAAAAAAACTAAAATTATTGACCCAAGTATAAAGATATTTATTCCCGGGATAAAAAATACGATACAAGCAACCAGGCTTGCCACTGTACCACTTGCGAACGGAAAATATCCGGTGAATAATCCCGATCCGATAATATTGTTAATAAGTCCGACTTTATGTTCCGGGTTTACGACGAGTCTTTTTTTATGAAACCTCATCCTGAATACTTTCTTAAGTCAAACAGATATTGCAAACCTGTATATAAAGTAATTATCGTTATGCCAAAAAGTAATACATAATTCAAATCAGAATTTAAAAACCCTTCTGAAATTTTTACAATTTCACTTTGTGGAAACAGTTCAATCATAAGTAGAATCAACAGTATTAAAAAAATGTATGACATCTGGATAAAGGTTTTGACTTTAGCTGAAAACTTTGTGGGTAAGGTTTTACCCTTATATTCCTGAAGCGACCTCAACAGTGTGATTCCTATATCGCGGACTATAATTACAATGAGCATCCAAAGTGGCATAATCCCGATAATGTAAAAAAGCAAGAACGCGAAAGACGTTAAAACCTTATCAGCGAGCGGGTCTAAAAACACGCCTAATCTTGACGTCATTCCGTATCTTCTGGCAATAACTCCGTCATACCAATCAGTTAAAACCGCAACAAAAAAAACTGCAATGGCAATTTCTTTGTAAAACATTCCTTCAATCATATACAAAACAAGAAAAACCGGGGCAAGTATAATCCTTAATAAAGATAATTGGTTAGGGTAGGTCATTACTAAGTTATATCCGTTCAATAATTGAAGCAATCCCTTGGCCGACGCCGATACACATCGTTGCCAAACCATACCGCGCCTGTTTCCTCTCAAGTTCATTCAGTAATGTTACGATAATTCTTGAACCAGTGCTTCCCAACGGATGTCCGAGCGCAATTGCTCCTCCATTTACGTTAATTTTTTCCGGTTCAAGACCCAGGAGGTCAATACAGGCAATGGACTGAGCAGCAAAAGCTTCATTTAGTTCAATAAGATTAATGTCGCTAAGGTTTAATCCGGCTTTGGAAAGAGCTTTTTTAGTTGCCGGGACTGGACCGATTCCCATACATGACGGATCAACACCTACAACTGCAGACGATACATATCTTGCTCGTGGTTTCAAATTATATTTCGAGACAAATTCTTCCGATGCAATCATTAGCAAACTGGCGCCGTCGTTTATCCCGCTCGAATTTCCTGCTGTAACAGTTCCCCCCTCCCTGAATGCAGGCTTAAGTTTTGCCAATGCTTCAATAGTTGTGTCAAACCTCGGAAATTCATCCGTATCAAAAATTACAGTTTCCCTCTTCCCCTTTATTTCTACAGGAACAATCTCCGGCTTGAACTTTCCGGCTTCAATTGCAGCTTTTGCCTTCATCTGTGAATTATATGCAAACTTATCTTGTCTTTCCCGCGACACCGAATACTTTTCCGCAACATTTTCGGCAGTTTCACCCATTGAAAACGGATAGTGTAATTTTGCAAGGACAGGGTTTGTAAATCTCCACCCAATGGTTGTATCGTACATTTCTGCATTTCGTCCGAACGGATCTTTATTTTTTGCAATAACAAAAGGAGCCCGTGACATTGATTCAACCCCACCGACGAGATAACAATCGCCATCGTTATTCCGTATCGCCCGTACTCCGTCAATAAACGCCTGCATGCCCGAACCGCATAAACGGTTTACAGTTACACCGGAAGTTTTAATATCCAATCCTGAAAGTAAAACACACATTCTCGCAATATTCCTGTTTTCCTCTCCGGCGCCATTTGCATTCCCTAAGATTACATCTTCAATTTCTGACAAAGGAACTCCGTTGAAATTCCGTTTAACGATTTCTTTTATCAGCAAAGTCTCAAGGTCATCCGGTCTCACCGTGCTTAACGATCCTGCAAATTTCCCGATCGGTGTTCGGATTGCATCAATTATAAATACTTCCCTTGGTTTCATTGGCAATAAGATTTATATACTAACATGTAATTATATATAATCTCTTTAGCCTGTGGAGTTAAATCAGGTAATAGATTCTTATTTGAATTTACATTATCGTAAACCTTCCAGACTTCACAAAAATCTTCGTTCATAACCAACTGTGCTTTGATTAAGGAATGTATGACATTAATTGTATAACTATATTTGTCCTTTTGAAGCGCTTTCTCCAGAATCGGTAAAGCCACTTCCGGTTTGAAATAATCATCCATAACCACGAGATAACCCAGAACCATTAGCTGAGGCGCAGACATTTGCTCTAAATCAAGCTCATCCCAGTTTTTACCGTAAATATACTTACTGTAAAGATTTGCATTATTCTTACCTGATTCATCCCATCCAAGTGCATTTATCAGAGCGGCTTTCATCTCGACAGGATTGGAATCATTGTTTAAATATTTTGCATTTTCCTTTGACATATATCCGCAATGTTTAGCTTCGTCTATCATTGAATTGTATAAATAAACTTCATAAAATGTCGTTGAAGTTATGGGTGAATCAGCAAATGACACTGAACAAAAAATTATACTCAGAAATGTAATAACAGGAAAAAAGAATTTCATTTTTGATTTTTGTATTTAATAACCTTTGGTTAGTTTTTTTAACTAGCTATCGTTTTCCAATCAAATTTTTTACTTAGTCGGCGATAATATTTTAAAACTATTCCCGCTCCGGTACAAGTAAAATGAGAATTTCCGGTCATTGCCAGTGTGAAATTTCACTTTGCCATTTACAACCATCATCATCATTTTTGTTTCGAGATTTGAAATTTCCGAATAATTAAATTCCCTGATATTATTCAAAATTGACATTTCAGAATTATCCCCTGATTTATTTGCCGGCTCATTTTGTCCGTCGAGGTTAAAACCTTTGAGAATTGTCCCCTGAAGTTGAGATTTGTGTATCCCGGTATTCCCTGTAATATCCGAATTGAAAAACATAATTACCCGTTCCCAGTTGCCGGATTCAACAGAAAACTTGAGGTCATCAAGAAATAACTGCAGAATTTTATCTTCAACCCTAAATGGAGCTATCGTTTCGGTCATAATATCACGAGAGTCGGATTCTGTCGAATCCGCAACAGATACAATTTCTTCCTCTTCGTGGAGGGATGAGCAACTGCAAAACAGCAAAATTATCGGGAGAATAAAATAAATTAATTTCAATCTTCTTCTTCCTGACGGAGTTTTTCAAGTACACTGAAATCCTCTAATGTGGTTGTATCACCCTTCACTACACCGCTTGATGCAAGTTCCCTTAGCAACCTTCTCATAATTTTTCCGCTTCGTGTTTTCGGTAACCCATCTGTAAATCGTATTTCATCCGGTCTAGCAAGCGCTCCGATTTCTGTTACAACCCATTGTTTGAGCTCTTCCTTCAATTCATTAGACGGAGTGTGGCTAGCTTCAAGGGTTACAAATGCACAAATCGAGCTCCCTTTAATTTCATCCGGTTTTCCAACAACTGCCGCTTCAGCAACTTTCTGATGTGACACCAATGCAGATTCAATCTCGGCTGTTCCGAGACGGTGACCACTTACGTTTATCACATCGTCAACCCTTCCCATTACCCAGAAATATCCGTCTTTATCCTGCCTTGCACCGTCACCGGAAAAATATAGTCCAGGATAATCACTGAAATATTGTTTCTTAAACCGTGCATCATCTCCATAGATCGTCCTCAAAATAGAGGGCCAGTGTTTCTTAATTATTAAAAATCCACCTGTACCTTTCGGTACGGGTTTACCCTGCTTATCAACAACCATCGGTTCAACTCCAAAAAATGGCAATGTAGCTGAACCCGGTTTAGTCGGAATTGCACCGGGTAATGGTGAAATCATGATCACACCGGTTTCAGTTTGCCACCATGTATCAACTATCGGACATCGTTTTTTCCCGACTACTTTATGATACCACATCCAGGCTTCGGGATTTATCGGTTCACCAACTGTACCAAGCAATCTAAGCGAGTCGAGTTTGTGCCTTTCAACCCAGTGATCTCCCCATTTTATAAAAGCTCTGATGGCAGTAGGAGCGGTATAAAATATAGTTACTTTATATTTGTCAATTATCTTCCAGAAACGGTCGGGTTCAGGGTAATTGGGAGCACCTTCGTATATTACCACGGTTGCGCCATTTTGAAGCGGACCGTATGTAACATAACTATGCCCGGTAACCCAACCGACATCAGCGGTACACCAAAAGACATCTTCATCTTTTAAATCAAAAACATACTTTGTCGTTATGTAAGTAAATACAGAATAACCGCCGGTTGTGTGGAGTATTCCTTTAGGCTTACCAGTTGTTCCGCTTGTGTATAAAATATACAATGGATGTTCCGAATCAAGTTCCGCAGGTTTACAGTATTCTTCGGCATCTTCCATCTCTACGTGATACCATTTATCCATCATTTCATTAAATTTGATAGGATTAGACGCACGTTTAACTACTATTACATTCTGAACTGACGGACATTCAATTATTGCTTTATCAACCGCATCTTTGAGCTTTATAATTTTTCCACGTCTTGAACAGCCATCAGCGGTAACAACCAATTTTGCTTTAGCGTCATTTATCCTGTCAATTAAAGCTTGCGATGAAAACCCGCCGAAAACTATTGAGTGAATTGCGCCTATCCTTGTACATGCAAGCATAGCAATAATTGCTTCAGGTATTAACGGCATATAGATGCAAACACGGTCCCCCTTTTTAATCCCATTACCTTTCAGAACGTTTGCAAATTTATTGACCTGAATATATAACTGATGATAGGTTAATGAAATTGAATCGCCCTTTTCACCCTCGAAAAATATTGCAACCTTATTACGTCTGTGTGTTACAATATGCCTGTCAAGACAGTTGTATGACATATTCAACTTCCCGCCAATAAACCACTTTGAATGTGGCGCTTTCCATTGGGATACTTTCTTCCATTTCTTAAACCAGTGAATTTCAGATGCAATCTTTGCCCAGAACTTATCGGGATTCTTAATAGATTCCCTATACATTTTTTTGTACTGTGCCATCGAACTTATAATTGCATTTTTTGAAAATGACTGAGAGGGCTTGAATGTCCTTCTCTCTTTTGAGAGCGATGTAATTTTTTGCGATTCGGCTTTGGCCATTTGATGAATATTTGTTATTAAATTAATTGAGAAAAATACCAATAACAGATTAAAATATAAACATAGATTCAGCTTGAATTTCAAACTGTGTTTGTTCTTTCGGTTAAAAAAAGTGTTCGATTTTTTTCGTCAGTTATAAACATTTGCTTGAGTTTTAATCTTCATACTCAGATTTCATCAATTATTATTAGCTGAATTCAAAATTCCATTTAATACGTCATGAACATAGATTATTTTGCAGAACAAAATTATCCTTGTTTAAAACTCAATTCACATCAACAAGTCCGGTAGGCATATTTGATTCAGGTGTCGGCGGTCTGACTGTGATGCATTCAGTATCGCAGTTAATGCCGAATGAGAATATAATTTATTTAGGCGATAACGCTCGTCTTCCTTACGGGACAAAATCGAAGGAAACGGTAATTTCTTATTCGATTGAGTGTTTGAAATTTTTGTTAAAGAAAAAGGTTAAAATTGTCATAGTCGCTTGCAATACAGCTTCTTCATACGCTTTACCTTTTATCTCACGCCTAACCAAAATACCAGTAATCGGAGTAATCGAGCCGGGTGCAAATGCTGCTGTATCAAACACTTCAAATAATCACATCGGAATAATCGGCACTGCTGGAACTGTGAGAAGCGGTTCATATGCGAGAAAAATTAAACGAAAACTCCCCGAAGCAAAAATTTATTCAAAAGCTTGCAGCCTGTTTGTGCAAATTGCAGAGGACGGATGGGCGGATAATAAAATCGCTAAACTGACTGCTAAGGAGTACCTGACACCTTTGAGAGAAAGCAGAATTGATACTTTGATAATGGGTTGCACTCATTACCCGATACTAAAAAAAACAATCTCAAATGTAATGGGAAAGAAAATAACACTCATTGATCCGGGAATTGAAACTGCCAAATTTGCACGCGCTATTTTACAAAAGAAAAATCTATTGAACAAAAGTAAAAAGAAGGGATACCGGAAATTCTATGTAACGGATACTCCAAACAATTTCCATGTTGTGGCTGAAAGATTTCTCGAAGAGAAAATTACTCAAGTTAACAAAATTAAAATCAGTTAATGGACAGTAAGGATGTATTGCAAATTTTCAAAGAAACCGGCGCAATGCTCGAGGGTCATTTTATTCTGACTTCGGGATTGCATAGTCCTCATTATTTTCAATGCGCGAAGGTGCTACAATATCCTAAGTACAATACTTGCTTTTCATCAGAAGTCATTAAACGTTTTCCGGATTTGAAACCTGATGTAGTCATCTCACCTGCAGTAGGAGGAATTGTATTCGGAACAGAAGTGGGCAGGCAACTTGGGTGCAGGACAATATTCGCGGAACGTGAAAATGGAGAAATGACGCTTCGTCGCGGTTTCAATATTTCTAAAGGTGAAAATGTATTTGTGGTTGAAGACGTAATTACAACCGGGGGCAGTGTAATTGAAGTTATCGAATTGGTAAGACAATTGGGAGCACGTCCGGTTGGCGTTGGTGTTATTATCGACCGCAGCAACTCTCGAATTAATTTCGGTTGTGATTATCAATCGCTCGCAAAGGTAGAGATAATCAAGTTCCATGAAAACGAAATTCCCGCATGGTTAAAGGCAATTCCCGTCTCAAAACCCGGAAGCCGTAGACTAAAAAATTAACAAAATTTAAGAAAACACATAAAACTTTCCGTATTCCCCGATAGATTTATTTTCAAAACTTAAACATTTTTTCAATTTCCCACTTTACTTCTTGTTACCTGCAATAATGGCAGATTGAGATCTTATCAAAGGGCAATTTCTCCGGTTTCACGACAATTTTAAGATTTTAAAATGTCAAATCATTATAGCTATAAATAAATTTTTACAATCAATATATTGGAAATCTATTTAATGCAAACACATCTAAATGAACTTTAAACTTACAGAAAGAGAACTCGAAGTACAAAAGCTTGCGAGGGATTTCGCACAAAACGAAATTGCACCGGTTGTAATGGATTTCGATGAATCACAGGAATTTCCGATGGAAATTGCCAAAAAACTCGGCGATATAGGTTTCCTCGGAATAATTTTCCCTGAAGAGTATGGAGGATCCGGTTTTTCTATTACCGAATATGCAATAATCATAGAAGAAATTTCAAAGGTTGATCCCTCGATGGGCTTAACAATCGCAGCTCACAATGGTCTTTGTACGAATCATATTTATTCATTTTCAAATGATGATTTGAAAAAGAAATATCTGCCCGATCTTACTTCAGGTAATAAACTTGGAGCTTGGGGGTTAACTGAAAATGTTTCAGGTAGCGATGCGGGAGCTATGGCAACAACAGCTGAACGCAGGAACGGGCACTATGTTTTGAATGGAAGTAAAATTTTCATTACGCACGGAAACGTTGGGGAAACTGCGGTTGTAATGGCAGTAACCGACAAGTCGTTGGGTAACAAAGGAATTTCCGCATTCATCGTGGAAAAAGGATGGAGCGGTTTTAAAGTTGGGAAAAAGGAAAACAAACTCGGTATGAGAGCCTCTGATACAGCCGAGTTGATTTTTGAAAATCTCGAAGTCCCGGCTGAAAATTTAATCGGGGAAGAAGGAGCAGGCTTTAAACAAGCTCTGCAAATACTTGATGGCGGTCGGATTGCAATTGCTGCACTGTCAGTCGGTATCGCGCAAGGCGCTTTTGAACATTCACTGAAATATTCGCTTGAACGCAAACAATTCGGTCAAAACCTATCCAAGTTTCAGTCAACACAGTTCAAGCTATCCGATATGGCAACTGAAATAGAAGCTGCCCGATTGCTTACATATAAAGCCGCTTACCTGAAAGAGCATGGTAAAGATATCAACCTCGCCGCATCAATGGCCAAGTATTTCGCAAGCGAGATTGCAACAAAAGCTACAAACGAGGCAATACAGATTCACGGTGGATACGGGTTTATTAAAGAATTTCCGGTTGAAAAACTCTACCGAGATGTAAAATTAATGACAATCGGTGAAGGGACTTCGGAAGTTCAGAAATTAATCATTGCCCGACACATTATTAATCAATTTTAATAATCCCGGTTTGAAAACAATAGCTGACCTTGCTTTATCAGGTTGGCTTTTTTCATTTCGTATTTTAAAATTTCCTATTTTTTAAATGTCTTTTTTTGATAAACTGAAATTCAATCGACTTAAAGAAGGTTTAACGAAAACCAAAGATGACCTTTTTAATAAGGTAAACCGTCTCGTTAATGCCAGCAGTAAAATTGACGATGACTTTCTCGAACAGCTCGAAGCAATTTTCATTTCCGCTGATATGGGGTACGAAACAACAGACCTGCTTATTACCAATATAAAGGAACGTGCGGGGAGAGACAAGTTTTTCGACCAAAGTGAACTGAACACAATTATAACCGAGGAGATGAAAAAAATACTTGCTGACAATCTCTCGGAATTTAAAAGTTTCGATTTAAATGTCACGCAAAAACCTTTTGTAATCATGATTGTCGGGGTAAATGGTGTTGGTAAAACTACTTCCATCGGTAAACTCGCATACAATTTCAGGAAAGCCGGGAAGAAAGTGTTAATCGGATCTGCGGATACATTCCGGGCTGCAGCAAACGATCAACTTGAAGTATGGGCTCAGAGGGCTGAAGTTGAAATTATTCAGCGTCCCGATGCTAAAGACCCGGCTTCCGTTGCTTATGAAACAGTCAATATTGCAATCGCAAAAGGTTATGACGTCGTACTAATAGATACTGCAGGCAGACTGCATAATAAATCTCACCTGATGGAAGAGCTTAAAAAGATTAAGAGGGTTATGCAAAAAGTTGTACCTGATGCACCACACGAAATTTTCATTGCAATTGACGCAACAACTGGTCAAAACGGTCTCAATCAGGCAAAGGAATTTTCCAATACAATGGGCGGATTGACCGGTATAATACTTACAAAACTTGATGGAACTGCAATAGGCGGAATCGTAATGAAAATAGCAAACGACATGAAGGTCCCCGTGAGATTTATCGGGGTTGGTGAAAAAATTGAAGACTTGCAGATTTTTGACAAGGATTCTTTTATTAAAGCACTTTTTGAGAACTGATTATGGCAGGTAATTCTAAAATAAAAATATTACCACAAGCATTATCAAATAAAATCGCCGCTGGTGAGGTTGTAAACAGACCCGAATCCGCCGTGAAAGAACTTATAGAGAACTCAATCGATGCCGGAGCTGACAAGATAACATTGCTTATAAAAGATGCCGGAAAATCCTTAATTCAGGTTATTGATAACGGTCCGGGGATGAGCGAAGACGATGCAATTCTTGCTTTTCAACGCCACTCTACAAGCAAGATTGAAACTTACAATGACCTTGAGAATATAAAAACTCTTGGATTCAGGGGGGAAGCACTTGCATCAATTTGTTCAATCTCTCAGATTGAACTTAAAACCAAAACCGAAGATGATGAAGTTGGTACTCTCCTGAAAATTGACGGTAGCGAGATTGTTCAGGTTTCAAAATTACAGACTGACAGAGGAACTTCAATTGCGGTAAAAAACCTTTTTTTTAATACACCAGCGAGACGAAATTTCTTAAAGTCCAATCAAACGGAGTTTCGTCACATCTACGAAACGTTTATCCGGCTTGCTATTTCACATCCCGAAATTGCGTTTGAGCTCATTAACGGTGATGAGGAAATTTTCAGTTTGAAAGCAGGTTCCCTCAAAGAGAGATTGTCAAACCTGTTTACTTCAAAGTTCGCTGAGTCATTGATTGAAGTTAATCACGGAAACAACATTGTCAATATTACCGGATATATTTCCAAACCGGGTTTTACAAAACGTTCTAAACAGGACCAATACTTCTATCTCAACAATCGCTATTTCGGTTCGAAAAGCCTCAACTTCGCTGTATATACAGGATATGGCGATCTGATTGAAAAAGGTGACTATCCGTCATTTTTCCTTTTCATTACTATTGACCAGCGAAAAGTTGATGTTAATGTACATCCATCAAAAATGGAAGTAAAGTTTGAAAATGAAAGCGCTATTTTCGGGATGATTGTAAATGCCGTGAAAGAAGCGCTGAGGAAAAACGATCTCACCTTTGATGTAAAATTTCAAAATGACCTCGGTTTTCAAGGAGAGTTTTCAGGACTTCAGCATTCCGATTACAGAAAACCCGCGTCAGCCCCAACAAATCTTTCCCGTATTTCATTTCCGAAAGATAAATTTTCAACCGGATTTAGTAAGACTAAATCCACATCAGAAGTTCACACAATTTTAGATATCACAGATCAAATTAAAGATAAAGAAGAAAATACTTCACTTGACGATTCAAAGACGAACAAGTTTGAACATAAAAATCTGACCGAAGATGATAAATTCAACGTATGGCAGTTCAAATTGAAATATATTATGTGTCAGACAGAAGCCGGGCTCATGATAATTGACCAGCACGCAGCACACGAGAGAATACTGTACGAACGAGCTTTGATATGGTTAGAATCGCAATCACCATTCTCACAACAATTATTATATCCCATCAATGTTGAACTTACAAAGATAGATTATCAAATTGCATTATCGCTTGAAAAAGAAATTAGCAATCTCGGGTTCAATATTAAATTTCGGGATAATGGAATAGTTGAAATCCTCGGGTTGCCCTCCGATGTCAGAATTGGAAACGAGACCAAAATATTTCAGGAATTGATTGACCAGTACAAAGAGTACGAACTGAAGCTGAACCTTGAGAAAAGAGATAATCTTGCAGCATCCTTCGCCTGTAGAAGTGCGATAAAAACCGGTGACCGATTGAAAGACAAAGAAATGATCTCTTTGATTGACGAATTATTTGCAGCTAAAATGCCTTACGTCTGTCCTCACGGCCGACCTACCATAATACGCATTACTACCGAAGAACTTGATAAACGTTTCAGCAGAACTTAGCTTTATTATTTTAATATTGACTCCACCGGTCAGAGGAGTTGTTATTAGACCGGCGTGAGAAACTGACAAATGTACTTATACCGATAGCAATTATTATCATCGTTCCTGCATAAAAGACAACAATCAAAAGTATAATCAAACCGAGGTTGTTATAATCCCACCTGTCTTTTTCAATTTTTTCAGAAACTTTTTTCGCATATCTCGTATCAACCGAACCATCTGAATCCAGGCTGCTGTAAGTGATATGCTCTTTTTCCAACAATGACATCAATTCATCAATATGTACTGCATAATTTCTTGTATAACTATAAAAGAAAGTGTTTACACCAACAACGTTACCGTTCTCATCAAGTAACGGACCGCCGCTGTTACCAGGTTTTATAGTTGCAGTGTGTTGAATAGTATAAGCGAGGTGATCTGAACCATCATCGTAGAACCAATCTTCTTCTCTTATAAATTTAATCTTTCCTTTTGTCATTTTAAACTTAGACACCTCATAAGATGAATTTGTCGGATTTCCAATTGAATATACGTTATCACCTTTTGAGATGGTGTTATTATCTGCGAATGTCAGATAGTTTTCATTTGAGCCGGATACTTCCAGCACTGACAAATCACTCAGTTTATCCTCCAGAATTATTCGTTTTACCTTAAATACGCTACCGGATTTCATGGTAACTTTTGCAGAAGATAGGTGAAGCGATTCAGAAACGTGCCAGTTTGTAACGATAATATTATTGTTAATAAAAAATGCACTTGCAACGGAACCATTTTTATCTGTTAAAAGTCCGATGGATTTAATTGCTTTCTCATAAACATAAGAATCCGGAACCGGATAAAGATCCGATTGTACTGAAATGAGAAAGAGCAGAATAAACGATATTTGCCGGAAAAATTTCACAGTTTAATTTCTTTTAAAAGAATAAACTGAACAATTCGGGATTGGTTTCATGCATAATGTTATAAACTGTACGGAATACATCTTCTGCGTTTGGTTTAGAAAAATAATCACCATCGGTTCCATAAGCGGATCTATGTTCCTTTGCCGCCAGACAAACAGGTTTTGAATCAAGATATTGATATCCGCCTTGGACATCCAATACATTATGCAACATGTATGCCGAAGCGCCACCAGGAACATCTTCGTCAAGAAATAAAATTCTGTTGGTTTTCTTTAATGATTCGAGAATTATCCGGTTTACATCAAAAGGCAATAAAGTTTGTACATCAATTAATTCACAGGATACCCCGACATCAGATAATTTTCTTATCGCATCTTTGGCAATGTCAACACACGCACCATAAGTTACAATGGTTATATCTTCGCCTTCAGTTATTATTTCGGGAACACCAAGCGGTACATTATATTCACCAATATTATCAGCTAACTTTTCTTTCAATCTGTAAGCATTTAACCTTTCTACGATAAGTGCCGGGTCATCTGATTGAAGTATGGTTTTATACATTCCTGCAGCTTGCGTCATATTTCTCGGCACACAAACATGCATCCCGCGTAGTGAATTTATTATCATACCCATTGGTGAACCGGTATGCCAGATACCTTCAAGACGATGTCCGCGGGTTCTTACTATAACCGGACACTTCTGTCCTGCTTTAGTTCTGTAAAGCAAAGTTGCAATATCATCGCTCATTGGTTGTAACCCGAACAAAAGGTAATCGAGATATTGAATTTCAACAATAGGCTTTAAACCCCTCATGGCTGCACCTATACCCTGACCGATTATGGTCGATTCCCTGATTCCCGTATCAGTAACCCTTAATTCACCGTACTTCTCCTGTAAACCTGCCATCCCTTGATTAACATCGCCAATCTTTCCTACATCTTCACCAATCGCAAAGACTCTCTCATCACTTTCAAAAGTTTTATCAAAAAATGTTTTCAATATCTCGCTACCATTTATCGAAGGTGAATTATCCGAATAAACCGGCTTAACTTCCTTTACATTCAGTGCGCTGCCAGCACCCTCCATCATTAATGTTGAACTATATCTGTCTTCATTTTCGGTTTTAAAATTCGAATACCACCCGGTTAATCTATCTCTGTATTCTTTTTTATCATCTTTCAGAATTATAAACGACTTGAGAACGGACTGTGCAATAACCTTCCTGTTAATATCAAGGTCTTTCAACATCTCGTCTTTTACTTTTCTCAATGCATCCCGATTTTCCGAACCCTGTGCAATGCTTTCAATGATAGACTCAAGCTCTGAACGATCTTTTAAAATCGGCGAAAGGAATTCATCCCAAGCTTCTTTTTGATCTGAATGAACCTTTTCTTTTGCTTCCTTCTCGATAGTTTCAACTTCCTCCTTCGATGCAATTTCCTCATTTACAATCCAGAGCTTCATTTGGTTTATACAGCAATATTCCTTTTCCCAGTCTAACCTTTCTTTCGATTTATATCTCTCATGAGAGCCCGAGGTTGAATGACCCTGAGGTTGAGTAACTTCAGTAACGTGAATAATTGAAGGAATGTGGTCAGTTCGGACTGAAGTTGCCGCATGTTTGTAAACATCAATTAATGATTCGTAATCCCAGGCTTTCACGGAGAAGATATTGTAACCCTGTCCGGTTTTTTTGTCGTATTCAAACCCTTTTAACAACTCTGAAATATTTGATTTAGCTACCTGATATTCATTTGGAACCGAGATTCCATAGCCATCATCCCAGATTGATATGAGCATTGGCACCATCAAAACTCCACCGGCGTTTATAGTCTCCCAGAATATACCTTCAGCGCAACTTGCATTACCGATTGTACCGAAAGCAATTTCATTACCGTTTACTGAAAATTTATTCCCGTCATTGTGGAGTTTTTGATTTAATCTGTAATATTTCGATGCGTAAGCTAAACCGAGAAGTCGCTGCATCTGACCTGCGGTTGGCGAAATGTCCGCTGATAAATTTTTCTGCTTAGTTAAATCCAGCCAATTACCGTTCTCATCGAGCGACCTTGTCGAGAAATGGCAATTCATCATTCTCCCACCGGATGCAGGTTCGCGGTAAACATCTGGGTCGGCGTATAATTGTGCAAAAAAGCCTTTAATTGTAAGCGTTCCGGTTGCCATAGCAAAAGTCTGATCCCTGTAATATCCTGACCTGAAATCACCGTTATCAAAAACTTTTGCCATCGCTATTTGAGGAATTTCCTTTCCGTCTCCGAAGATACCGAATTTCGCCTTCCCGGTTAAAACCTCTTTTCTCCCGAGCAATGATGCTTCCCTGCTTTCATTGGCTAACCTGAAATCTGCCAATATTTCCCCGATTTGTTCTGAAGTATATTTGGATTTTGACATGTAGAAAATTAGGTTTAATACAAAAAACTAAGATAATTTTATATGCTCAAACATAAAATGCAGTTATGTAGAAAATCCTAAAGCTTCTGAATATTAAACCTGAGATTTAAATATTTCCAGAAATTTCCCTCAGGTTAAAAGGAGAAAGTTCCCTTGAGGGTAAAGTTAATCGAGTTGAAATTATTTGCCCTTGAAAGTGCAAGCGGAGTACTGTTATCACGAGATGTAAATACCATTCGGTAATTGACTTCAACACCGTAACCGAAAACCCCGGTTGAAAGGATACCTGCACCGAACACAATATCCGGCGCCCAGGCTGACTCAGTATATGTCTTCGTATCTTCGTAAGTACCCTGCGGATTTACCGGATTTCCCGAATAGATGAAATTTGTATATTCTTCCCTGATGTACGTTCCTCCACCACCAATAGTTAAGTAAGCTGATTTAATCGCATCACCTCTTTCGGATGAACTGAATGGAAAATATTTCAAATTAATGTTCAAGGGTGCCATGAAAAGCCGTGCATCCTGCGGAATATGATATTTAGTTACACCGTTTTCTTCGTAATTGTAACCAGGCAAATCGTATCCTGTGGTGAAAATCATTGACGGTGAAAGTTCAATTGCAATGTCATCATTTATTCTGTAACCATAAAAAAGGTTTAAATCGGTCATGAAACTACCGTTCCTGAAATTGAGAAACGGGTAAATATCGCTCACAACACCATCAGTAAACGCCACTAATGAATAACCAAGTCCGACATACGAATATCCGCTTGAACGCTCGGAAATCTGAGCATCGGCTTGAAATGAAAATAGGAAAAAAATTGACGTAGAAAAAATTATGGATTTCATTTTAATCAAAGTTTGGAGTTCACGGTTTTATAAAATATATCTGCTCAGATCTCTGTCCTTTGTAATTACACTTAATTTTTTTGTAACAAGATTTTTACTAATCTTGATGTGTTTAACTTTTGATCTGTCGGGAATATCAAACATAATATCTTCCAACAATGTAGTAAGAATCGTATGTAGCCTGCGGGCGCCAATATTTTCTACTTTTTCATTAACCTCTGCTGCAATTTTTGCAATTTCGTTTATTGCATCTTCTTCAAACTCCAAAGTAACATTTTCCGATGCAAGGAGGGCTTTGTATTGTTTAATTAATGCATTTTTCGGTTGAGTGAGAATCTTATAAAATTCATCTTTACCGAGGCTATCGAGCTCTACACGAATAGGAAAGCGCCCCTGCAATTCCGGAATCAGGTCGCTTGGTTTTGACATGTGAAACGCGCCTGAAGCAACAAACAAAATATGGTCAGTTCTCACACCGCCGTATTTTGTCATTACAGTTGAACCTTCGACAATAGGGAGCAAATCACGCTGAACCCCTTGTCTTGAGACATCCGGGCCGGCGCCGCCTTTTACATCACCACCGGCAATTTTATCAATTTCATCTATGAAAACTATCCCTGAGTTTTCTACTTTTTCAATTGCAAGTTTAATGACCTGATCCATGTCAATTAACTTGTTCGACTCTTCCTGAATAAGATATTTACGTGCTTCTCTTAGAGGCAATTTACGCTTCTTTGATTTTTGAGGCATCATATTTCCGAGAATGTCGCGAATATTTATCCCCATATCATCTAAACCAATCGGACCAAATATTTGCATCATCGGTGAACCGTTCTGCATCAGATCAAGTTCGATTATCCTGTCATCGAATTTTCCTTCCTTAAGTTTTAACCTTAGTTTTTCACGAGTAGCCGTCATTTCCTTCTGGGCATCTATGGTTGCGTTTGCGTTACCGCTCTCCCCATCCGGATCAGCCGCCTGTGATTTCTTGATCGGGGGTAACAATATATCGAGAAGTTTTTCTTCCGTGTTCAACTCCGCTTTTTCCTGTACTTCCGCAAGTTTATCGCGCTTAACCATATTTACTGAGAGGTCTGTCAACTCACGAATCATTGACTCAACATCACGACCGACATAACCGACCTCAGTAAACTTCGAAGCCTCTACTTTTACGAACGGTGCATTTGATAACCTTGATATCCTTCTTGCAATTTCAGTTTTACCCACACCTGTTGGTCCTATCATTATAATATTGTTCGGCATAATTTCATCGCGCAGTAAATCTTTCACCTGTAACCTTCGCCACCTGTTACGTAATGCAATTGCCACAGATTTCTTTGCATTCTTTTGGCCGATAATAAATTTATCTAACTCATTAACAATTTGTGACGGGGTGAGCTGTTCCTCATTATTTATCACACCGATTGATTCCGTTTCCTGCTTGATATTTTTCTTCATCTGGTTTACAATTCTTTTATAATTTACAATTGTTCAATGCTAATATTGGAGTTTGTATAAATACAAATATCCGCTGCTTGTTTTAGTGCTTCCTCTACTATTCTTTTTGCATCAAGTTTTGAGTATTTAACCAACATTCTCGCTGCACTTAGGGCATAAGGTCCACCGGAGCCGATTGCAACGATACCATCGTCCGGTTCGATTACATCACCGTTACCGGAAATCACTAATGCAGTTTCCTTATCCACAACCGCTAAAAGCGCTTCAAGTCGTCTCAGATACTTATCAGTCCTCCAATCCTTTGCTAGTTCAACTGCAGCTCGCTGTAGGTTACCTTTGTACTGTTCAAGTTTCGCTTCAAATTTCTCAAATAAAGTAAATGCATCTGATGTAGCACCTGCAAATCCAACTAATACTGATTCATTAAAAATCTTTCTAACCTTTCTGGTTGTGTGTTTCATTATTGTATTTCCCATTGTAACCTGACCGTCGCTCCCGATTACAGCTTTACCGTCCTTAATAAGCCCGATTACCGTCGTTGATCTGATTTTCAATTTAACTTCCTCCTTAATCTTGCTTTTGGAATTTTCATTGCCTCACGATATTTTGCAACCGTTCTCCTTGCAATCTGAAATCCCATCTCATTTAAAATTGTTACAAGTTTATCATCAGTTAGTGGTTTTTTCTTATCTTCGCTATTTATAATTTCTCTCATCTTATGTTTAATTTCTTTAGTTGAAATATCCTCGCCTTCATCCGTTGTAAGTGAGTTACTGAAAAAATACTTCAATTCATAAACTCCAAAATCCGTCTGAACATACTTACCACGGACAGTTCTGCTCACTGTTGAAATATCCATATCAATATCCTCCGCTACATCTTTTTCAATCATCGGTTTTAAACCCTGACCGTTATTTTCAAAAAAACTGAACTGTCTTATCAGTATTACATTCATTACCTTCAACATCGTTTGCCGCCTCGATTTTAATGCGTCTATGAACCATTTCGCACGTTCCATTTTATTCGAAAGGAATTCCTTTGCTTCATCATTAACCTCTGCATTTTTGCCGGAGATGACCTGTCCGTATTCTTTGTTGATTTTTAAACTTGGTAATATTTTCTCGTTGAGTGAAATTACATATTCGTTGTCTTTTTTTGTTACAATTAAATCCGGATATATCAGATTATGGTCTTCTTCAAATTCATTGTAACCGGGCTTTGGATTTAATTTTAAAATGTGCTCAAACGCATTTACAACTTTATCCCGCGACAACTTTAAATCTTTCCCGATTTTCTCATAATTGCGTAACCTTAATTCTTCAAAATAATTTTCAATTATGTCTATGCAGCTTCTCTTCAATCCGGTATCAATTGCTGACTCTTCAAGTTGAATGAGCAGACATTCTTTCAGATTTCTGGCTGCGATACCTGAAGGTTCAAACTGTTGGACATATTTAATAACGGTTTCAATTTCCTCTTCTGAAAATTTTTCATCGGCGTATTCAGTACCAAATTTTCTAATGTTAAGTTCTTCAAGTAATTCAAGATTGCTCTCCCGCAGGTATCCGTCGCTATCGAGATTTCCTATTATTTCTTCCCCTATGAAAATTTGCTTGTCATCGAGTGTGGAGTGATAAAGCTGATTTAACAGGTTATCATGCATTGTTATCGTTTCTTTCCATGTATCCTCGTAATGGAAATTATCAGGATCATATTCCATTGTTTTATAGCCTTCATATTCGCCCGAATAATAATCATCCCAGTTATATTCTTCGGTTTTGATCTTATCGGCAAGTAATTCCTGTTCGGATTTTAGTTCATCGTCCTGATTATCGTCAGTCTCCCTTTCATTAACTTCTTCCAGCAATGGATTTTCCTCAAGTTCGCTTTTAATCATTTGCTCAAGCGCAAGAGTTGGCACCGCGAGTAAATTCTGTCGCTGAATGATCTGTGGTAAAATTTTTTGTGAAAGCTTCTGGGTTTGGGTTTGTTTAATCATTTTGATACAATTTTTTCAATTCTGAAACTATTTCCGGACCAAAAGCTCTCCGGAGCGATTCTTCAGAAAATTCAAACAAAGTTATATTGTCTTCAATTCCCTTATCAAGGGCAGAGTCGCATTCATAAAGCTTTTCATATTTTATAACTTCATTACTTTTACCTGAAATTCTAATCGGGAAAAGGTGACATGATAACGGTTTTACGAAGTCTGTTTCCCTGTTATGAAACGCCGTCTGAAAGGAACACTTTGCTATCCCTCCCTCAATATATGAAAATACACAATCATCATCATTAACGGTATTCAAAGAATACTCTTTACCATTACGGTAATAAATCCCGTCACTTTTAATAATCTTTACATTCTTTTCCGGTAGATATTTAATAATGACAGGTAAAATTTTTTTTATGATCTCAATTTCTTTTTTGGTAACCGGTGCGCCATGCGTTCCCTTTAAAGTACAACATGCACCTTTGCATTTAATTAAATCACACACGAATTTTATCTCAAAAATCCTTGTATCAATTATCAGATCGTCAACTTTCAACATGAGCGAATAAAGTTTTTCCCGGGGAGTTGTTTGACTACACCTTTAAATTCAAGTGATAATAAGTTAACAAGGCAATCGGTGATATTGAATCCTGACACTTCCGATATCTGATCAATATTTAATGGCTCGTCATTAATTACACTGAATAGTTTGTTCTCTTTTTCATTAAGAGTCTTTATAACCTTAACTTGATTTTCAAAAATTTCTTTTTTTAATATTGGCTTTAATTTCGCCTCAAGTTCTTCAAAGATATCCGAAACTTCAGTTACAGGTTTTGCCATACCCCGCTTGATAAGTTCGTTTGTACCTTTTGAGGCATTTGATGTTATATTTCCCGGTACAGCAAATACTTCCTTGTTCTGGTCTAATGCGAAGTTTGCAGTTATCAGTGAACCGCCTTTTAAACCCGATTCGATTATTAAAACCCCAATGCTAATACCGCTGATTATCCTGTTCCTAGCCGGAAAATTCGTTTTATCAGGCTGGACACCCGGCTCATATTCGGATATCACAGCGCCATGCTCAATAATTGCTTTATACAGTTTTGAATTTTCATAAGGATAAACCACATCTACACCACTACCAAGTACTGCATACGTGATATTTGAATTTCGTAAAGCCACCGAATGAGCTATTGAATCAACACCGATTGCCATCCCGCTAATAACAGGCACTGAACTTTTCGATAATCCTTCTGTCAAGTTCTCACAAACAAGTTGACCGTATTGCGTCGGTGCACGAGTACCGACTACACCGACAGAATATTTATCCTCACGTGTCAATTTACCTTTATAATATAAAATCACCGGTGGATCGGGAATTTGCTTTAAATTTTCCGGATAATTTTTTGATATTATCGTTGTGAATTTTATACCCGAAGATTCAAGTTTTTTCTTTAACAAGTCGAATTCTCTTTCAAATGCAGCCGTGTTAGACAGCGATTTTTCAAGTTTTCCGGCTAATACCGGGCCGAGAAGTTGAATTATAGGAAACTTTTCGTTTAAGAAATCTTTAAGCTGTTCAAAATTTCTGCACCGCGAGATTAGCTTTTTAATCTTGATTTCACCAAGTCCTTTAATTGACTTTAAGAAATATACATACTTAAGTTCATCCAATTGAAAACGATAATTATTTGAAATAAAGTTAGTTTAAGATTGGATTTTTTGAAATAGAAAAATCTTTATTTGGTAAGTTTCGGATCAAGTGCATCTCTAATACCATCGCCGAAAAGGTTAACGGAGAAAACCGCTATCATAATGGCGAGAGAAGGAAATAATGCAAGCCCCCAATTGGTTCCGGCAATAATATATTTATAGCCGTCAAATATCATTTGTCCCCAACTTGCAGTAGGAGGTTGAACTCCGAGTCCGAGGAAACTTAAACTTGCCTCAAAAATTATAGCATTAGCCAGCCCAACAGTACCTGTAATAATCACAGGTCCCAGACAATTAGGCAGGATGTGGCGGATTATAACCCTCGCAGGATTTGCGCCCATTGCTTTTGTGGCCTCAATGTATTCCATTTCACGGAGAGAGAAAAATTGTCCGCGGACAATTCTTGCAATATCAACCCATGCAGTGAGTCCAATAGCAACGAACGCCTGCCAGAATCCTTTTCCAAGAACTACTGAAATCGCAATAACAAACAAAATTGACGGGAATGCCCAGACGACATTAATCAGCCACATTATACCTTTGTCGGCTGCTCCACGGAAATAACCTGCGAGTGCACCAAGAATAAGCCCTATGATGATTGCAATACTTTCTGAAATTAAACCTACCGAAAGACTAACCCGACTCCCGTAAATCAGTCGACTGAGCACATCGCGTCCAAACCTGTCAGTACCCAATAGAAAATTTAAACGTGTAAGGTACTCGTTCCGGTCAGGACTTATTAGTTCATTTGTATTAATGCTCCTTTCTGTCCTATTAAAATCTTCGTAATAAACCGAATCGTTTTCCTCTCTTAAAAAATTATTTATCGGCAAATAATCGAAACCGCTCTCATTGTTGTCTGATTTTTTTAATAGAACAGTCCCTTCAAAGTTCACCGGCTTTGTAGCGAATTCAAGAATTTGATCGTTCGGGTTATAAGGTGATATTACATCGGCAAGCAAAGCGATAAAAATCATTATGAAAATTATAACGAGGCCCGCCATCGCGAGCTTGTTTTTCTTTAATCGCTTCCATGAGTAATACCAGAGACTTTTACCCTGAATATTTTTATTGCCGGTTATCTCTGCTTTCATGCAAGTTTAACTTTTGGATCGAGGAAGGCATAAATTATGTCAACAAGGAAATTAATCAGAACGAAAATAATAGCACTGAACAAAACCGTTCCCTGTATCATCGGAAAATCAAGTTTCAGGATCGAATCAATCGCAAGCAAACCGATTCCCGGCCAGTTGAAGATAAATTCAATAAAGAATGCACCTCCGAGAGTAGCCGCAAGCGAAGCGCTCAAAGTCGTAACAACCGGTGTTAGTGCATTTCTGAGCGAATGCTTGAAGACTACTTTCATTTCACTAAGTCCTTTTGCCTTCGCGGTTCTGATGTAATCCTGATTGAGTACGTCAAGCATTGATGAACGTGTAATCCTTGCGATGATTGCCAAAGGTCTGAGTGCAAGAGTTAACATCGGGAGTATGAGGTGATCCCAACCATCTGTTATGTACCCTGAAATCGGTAACCATTTCAAAATTGACCCGAAGACCAAAGCCATCAGCAACGCAAAAACAAATTGCGGTATTGAAATACCGAAAAGTGCAAAAACCATTGAAGCATTGTCAGTAAATGAATAAGACCGAATAGCAGAGATTACACCGATAATTACCCCAAGAATACTTGAGAGTAACATTGCGCTGATTGCAAGCAAAGCAGTTGCAGGGAATTTTTCAATAATGATTGCCGCAACTTCCCTGTTGGTCGCATAAGACCTCCCGAGGTCACCCTGTGCGGCTTTCATGATAAAGTTCAGATACTGGGTGGTGATGGGTTTGTCTAATCCTAATTCTTCTTTAACTCGTTTCACGGATTCCTCGTCCGCCCTTTGTCCGAGTAACATTCTCGCAGGGTCACCCGGAACTATATACAATAACGCAAACGTAACCGTGATTACTCCGATTATTACAAGCAGTGAATATAAAAAATTTTTAACTATGAATTTCCACATCAGGATTGGTGAAATCGGAATTTTAAATAAAAAAGTCCCGAAAGTATTTCATCCCGGGACTTAACTAAAAAAATATTTGAAAATTTTTAGAAATCAGTGTTGTCTAATCCAATTACTCTCTTTGCAAAAAGAAAAGTCCTTGAGTAATAATCCGAATCAAGCGATGCAACAATTACACCCGTTCTTGAACCGGAGTGCACGAAGTACCCGTCGGAAAGGTAAATACCAACGTGTGTAACTCTACCTTTATTCATTGTATCGAAGAAAACAAGATCGCCGAACTGAAGATTTTCAGTTTCGACCGGTTCGCCGACTCTTGATTGCTCGTATGAAGTCCGCGGAATCATTATGCCGAGCGCCTGATACATTACTGATTGAACAAACGCAGAGCAGTCAATTCCCCGCTTCGTTGTACCGCCCCAAAGGTATGGTGTGTTAAGATATTCAATTACTTTAAACATAACTTCGTCCATCTCTTTGGTCGTGCTTACATCTTTGGTGACTATTCTTGTCAAAGAACTGGAAAGAGACTCCAGATTTCCTTTAGAGATATGGTTTTTTGAAGTCAGGGTAGTACTGGCAATTAATTCCTCAGAATTATCATCACTATTACCCGTTAAATCCCTATCTCTTGAAAGTTCTCGAGAGCTTGAACATCCGCCTAAAAATACTGCTATACCCAGTATAATCAAGATTGACTTTAAGCCCTTACCGGAAACATGCATTTAATTTCTCCCCTTTAGTTTGAGAATTATAAAAGAACACAAGTGCAAACATGAACATTATAATATTATTTATCAAGCCATAAATGTCTGAAATTTACACGGTGCATCGGGTCAAGTTTTATCCCTCTTACGTGAGGTTGGAGCAATAAATAATCCTCATCATAATAAATGTACATCATTGGAGCATCAGATACAGCTATTTGCTCTGCTTTCTGGTACAATTCATATCGCTTTTTTTCATCAATTGTTCTGAGCGCTTCTTCAAATATTTCATCGAACTTTTCATTTTTATACCTTGTACTGTTTATCGGACTTATTGCATTTGGATCTGCGGGGACGTTTTTACCGTAATATAAATTCAGGAAGTTTTCAGGATCTGGATAATCGCCAATCCAACCGAGCCGATAAAATGGAGCTTTACCCGCATCAATGTTATCAAGATGTTGAGCAAATTGTACAATTTCCAGTTTCATCGTGATTCCAATTTCCTTGAGCATCGCCTGTATTGCTTCTGCTATCTGAATATTTCTGTCACCGCCCGCGTTAATCTGCAACGAAAGTTCGGGAAATCCTTTACCATCAGGGTATCCCGCTTCAGCCATTAAGTCCTTCGCCTTCTGAAGATTGAACTCGTATCCGTCTATTTTTTCCACATCGTAGTTTGTCATAGAAGGGGGAACAATTCCATAAACAGCACCCATATAACCCTGGCCATTCAAAACAAACCTTACGATTTTATCGCGGTCAATTGCATAGTTAATTGCCTGCCGTACACGCTTGTCCTTAAATAAATCAGATGTAACTAACATTCCATAATACTGAATTGCTAAAGTCGGAACCCGTTGCAAAACGAATTGCGACCAACCGGGTGTAAGCTCTTTGTTTTCATTTACAACTTCCTTGAATATTTCATTTGGAATCCGGTAGCACTCGTCAAGATTACCGTTTTTGAATTCGAGTAATTGCTGTGAGTTGTCTTTAAGAAAGCTGAATTTGATATTATCAACGTACGGAAGCTGATTGCCGTGTTCATCTTTCATCCAATAGTTCGGGTTACGATGCAGATTCAACTCAAAGTCCGGCTTCCAGTCGCCAAAGATAAATGGTCCGGTTCCTACAGGATTCTGAAAGAAATCCTGACCGTACATTACCACTGCTTCTTTAGGAACAACATAAGTTGATGCAAGAGTGGTGTAATAAATAAAAGGTGCAAAAGGCTGGATGAGTTTAATTTCAAATTCATATTTACCTTTTGCTTTGTAACCCGAAACACCTTTCAGTTTCGGTGACTGTTCGTTTTTAAGTGCTTCGCTGATCCCATCATAATATTCTCTCGCACCTACAACATAGTTAACGAAGTAATTGAATGTCTTTGAACCGGTTCTGGGATCGCAGATTCTGTCAAAAGAATATTTAACATCCTCCGCTGTTACTTCCCTGCCTTTACCATCGGGAAAACATTTGTTGTCGTGGAAATAAACACCTTGTCTGATTTTAAACGTATATGTAGTTCCGTCTTCGCTCACTTTGTAGGACTCAGCGAGCATTGGTACAAGTTTAAGATTTGAATCAAGATCAAAAAGGTTATCATATATCTGATGCGCAACATGGTGAGAGACGACATCGTTAATACCTACCGGATCAAGGCTTCTGATATTCTCAAGCTCATTTGTTCTGTACGTACCGCCGCCTTTAATTCCACCGCTAAGCTCCCTGAAATTTTCAACTGTAGTTTTTCCACAGCTAATGAATAAGGCGGATATTGAAATCAGCGACAATGTAAAATAACTCAAAATGCGATTGATAATCATTATGATTTAAAATTTATTTATAGAATTGTTAAGCGATATAACTATTTTAATTATGATGGATTTAAATTCTTCATTACTGACTTTTTTACCCGGAGCATAAATAATTCCCCTGCTGGAATTAATCAAAAAATTTTCTGAATTCAGATTTTTTAGCAGGTTATTTAAATCGTTCCCCTGAAATCCTATGCCGGGAATAAGCAAGGGAATGTCAGAATACTTTTTTGAAAAACTTTTAATCTCTTTTAAATGATTTGCTCCGAACACGAAACCTACTGAACCTTTTTTCCATTTACTTGCGACATCAATAATTAATTCAAATAAATACTTATTCCCAACTTTTAACTTCTGGAATTCGGAAGCGCTTGGATTTGAAGTTAAAGCAAGTACGTAAATACCACGCGAGTTTCTTTCCAAAAACGGCGCTGCTGCATCATAACCCATATAAGGATTGATTGTAATACTGTCAAAATCCATTTTATCAAAAAATATCTTAGCATATTGCTCTGCAGAATTTGAAATATCCGAGCGTTTTGCATCTACTATCTTCAGACAGTTATCCGGTATGTAATCCGCCGTCTGTAATAAAGCATTCAAGCCTGTTCCTCCGGCAGCCTCATAGAATGCAGAGTTCATTTTGTAACCCGCAACTATATCCTTGGTTGCATCAATTACATTTTTATTGAATTCAAGAACAGGGTTTATAAATCCCCTGAAGTACTCCGGAACTTTTGAAATATCTGTATCAAGACCAACTACGAGGTGTGATTTTTTTTTTTGAATTATATGTTTCGATAAATCTGAATAACTCATTAGAATTTATTTTTCCACATCATTGATTCAACAGGTTTAATTGTTTTCTTATTATATTTTGCCGAAGGTTTTTCATCATAAGAAGTCAAAACATCACCTTCAACCTTAAAGTAAATCAACTGACCAATCGGCATACCTTTATAAACCCGCACAGGTTGTTTAACCGAAATCTCCAACGTCCAGTTATTTTTAAATCCGACATCTCCTTTTCCGGCTGTAGCGTGAATGTCAATCCCGAGCCTGCCAACTGATGATTTGCCCTCTAGGAACGGTACGCAATTCAACGTTTCAGTGTATTCCAATGTAACGCCGAGATATAATTTTGTAGGGAGCAATAAAAATCCGTCTTCATTTATTTTGAAATGAGAAATTTTGTTGTGCTTCCTCGCATCCAAAACATCATCATCATAAACGGCGAGCCATTCACCTAAATGAACATCGTAACTGTTCGAGCCGAGGCAGTCAATCGAAAAAGGCTCGATAACAATATTTTTATTTTCAATTTCCTCGAGAATTTTTTTATCAGAGAGTATCATTTGCAAGATATTTTAAAAGACGATATTACGATTTCTATATGCATTCATTCCTATACCGAGCATAATCGTAAACGAAAGCAATGAAGAAACGCCATAACTTAATAGTGGCAGCGGAATCCCGATAACCGGTAATATTCCAACTGTCATCCCGATATTAATGAAAAGGTGAAACAGAAACACAGACGCAAATCCAATACAGGCAAGGCTTAAAAACCGGCTCCGGGCATTGTATCCATTATTTATTAATTTTATCACGATAACCAGATATAAAATAATCAATACAACTGAGCCAATGAACCCGAATTCTTCCCCCACCATACAAAAAATGAAATCCGTCCATTGTGCCGGAATAAAGTTTAATTGTGTTTGAGTCCCCTGCATATAACCTTTACCGAACAATCCACCGGAACCAATAGCAACTTTGGACTGGATTACATTGTAACCGCTCCCTCTCGGATCGGATGTAGGATCAAATACTGACATTATCCGCTTTTGCTGGTACGTCTCTAAATGGTCATAAACATAGTCGGAACCAAAACCCGCAATCAGACAAAGTACAATAACTCCGATTTTCAGATACTGCTTTTCCTTAAACAAAAAAATCCCGATCGCAGTTATCGCAAGAACCACGTACAGCAAATAATTTCCTACTATATCGGATAAGAATGCAGAGATTGCGACGATTACCGGCGCAATAAGTGCGACTATAAAAAATGCAGGCATACCAGCCCAAAGGAACACCGGGATAAGGATTGAGAGAAATACTAAATTTGTTCCAGTATCAGGTTGAAGCGCAATCAACGCCACAGGTAAAAGCACCAAACCGGCAATTACCAGTGTATCTTTTAAACCAAGTTTTGAATTTCTACCCTCTGAATCCTTTGAGAGGAAAAAGGCAACAATCATAACGGTTGCGACTTTAGCAAATTCTGCGGGCTGTATCCCAAATCCACCAAAGCTAAACCAACTCCTCTGTCCAGATATTTTTTTTCCGAATATGAGAACGCTTACCAATAACAAAAGCGATAAAACATATAAAACTGAAGATACCTTCTCCAGGTGTTTTGGTGGCAGATACGAAATAACTAACATCATTACAACTCCGGCAATACCAAATATCATGTGTCGTTCATAAAACTGATCAGAAAACTCGCTGCTTGAGGTAGCGCTGAAAATCGCAAATACGCCAAGTGTAATAAGCGAGATCGTAGCGAGAACAAGCGTTAAATCAAACTTTTTAAAAAATTCTGATGCTGACATTAGTCTTGTATTACAGGAGTTATTTTACTTTCATTTTGATTGAACATATCAACAGAGTTATTGCTCAGATACCGGATCATAATAGCTGCTGCAACTGGTGCGCCGAATTGCGAGCCCCAGCCTGCATTTTCACCCAGTACGCAAATCGCTATTTTGGGGTCGTCAAACGGTGCGAATCCGACAAACCACGAGTGATTGTTCCCCTGAGTTTGAGCTGTACCAGTTTTACCCGCGAGAATATAGTCTTCGTTCTTAATACCTCTTGCAGTGCCACTTGCGCCATTTACAACAAGGTACATCCCTTTTTTAACAACCTCCCAGTATTCATCCGGAAAATCAATATCCCTTTTATAAAATTCAGGTATGGTAACTTCACCGGTATTTGAGTTAATAATCTTTGCAACGAAATGCGGTTGACAATACAATCCGTTCATTGCAATTGCCGCAGTGTAAGCGACCATCTGTACAGGTGTTACCCCGAGTTCACCTTGTCCTATCCCAAGATTAACCATTACCCCGCCAGGCCATTTCCCGTCACCAAATATTTTATTGTAATATTCCCTCGATGGCAACCTGCCTTGTCCTTCTTCGGAAATATCGATTCCCGTTTTCTGACCAAACCCAAGCATAGTACAATATTTATGAAAGTCGTCAATTCCAAGATTATAACCCAGCTTATAAAAGAAAACATTTGAAGAAACTTCCAATGCTTTCGGAAGCGGTATTGATCCGTAAGATCCATGATCCTGCCAAGTATAACTTCCGAGGGAAAAAGAACCTCCGCAAAAAATTGTTGATTTGGTCGTTATTTTTCCCGATGCGAGACCAGCTAGACCCATCATCATTTTCCACGTTGAACCAGGTGGATAAGTCGTTAGAGTCACCCTGTTAAACAGCGGTTTTGCGGGATCATTCACAATTGCGTTGAGTTCTACCGCTGATGTTGAACCCGCGAAAAGTGATAAATCAAAATCCGGTTTTGATACCATACACAGTACCTCCCCGTTTCTCGGGTCAACTGCAATAATTGCACCGCGCTTTCCTGCCATTAATTTTTCAGCGTACGACTGTAACTCACCATCAAGCGATAAAATCAAATCGGAACCGTTAACCGGTTCTATATCATCTTTACCATCGTTGTATGCGCCCATTTCCCTGCCCTTAACATCAACGGAAATTAGTTCGTAACCTTTTTCTCCACGAAGATATTCTTCGTATGTTTTTTCCAGTCCTTTTTTCCCTACAAGATCACCCTGCTTATAGTAGTCACCTACCTGTTCCTCAAGCATTTTGGGTGAAATCTCCTTTGTGTATCCAAAGATATGTGACGCGCGAAAATCATTCGGATACAACCTGATTGCCTCAACCTGAAAATCAACACCATTGAGCCTGTCCTGATTTTCCGCTATGTACGAAATAACTTTAAAATCTACGTCGCGCTTTATGAGAACCGGATTAAATCTGTGTGTACCCTTTGCACTTTTTAAAAGTGAATCAATTACCTGCTGATCAATTTCCAGCAATGACGCAATTTCACCCTTTTGCAAAGTGTCAAACTGCGATGGTGTAATTGAAACAAGATAAGCCGGTTTATTGTCAACTACAATTACCCCGTTGCGGTCATACATCAGTCCACGAGCAGGAACAATGGTAACTGTTTTTATAGAATTCCGTCTTGATTCCATACCGTACTCTTCCTGACCAAGCAGTTGAAGCTGTATCAATCGCAAAATCAGGACTAATGCAATTGAGAGAGTAACACCTATTAAAATATTTCGACGGATTTCCAAAGACATCTAAAACTATTTGTTACCTTGCTTTCAGCATATTAGTTTTTTGAGGCATGAAGACGTACAACAAACTTATTACGCCGGTATAAACCGTAGTTGATATTACAAACTTGAAGAGAATATCACCAAAGGATATTGGCGCTCCCTGAAAGTAAACCATGAAGTAAATAAAATAATTAATTGCCGTTGTAAATAATAATACATAAAGGAAATTTATTTTATAAAGATACTTTCCCTCATCCCTGCTGAAAAACCCGGCAATGAAACCTGATATACTGTAACATAAGGCCAGTAAACCAAGGAACGACCCGCCGAGGATATCGAGTATAAGCCCAGCCGAGAAACCGAAAATACTGCCGAAAATCTGACCGCGCCTGACAGAGATGTAAACAACAGCAACTATAACAATATCCGGCTGGATATTATGTTCACTGATACTTATTAATTCAATAAACGCTTTCTGAACAGTAATCAATAACAGCAGGACGAGTGAGTATTTTACAATTTCGGAAATCAACTTATTCTACACGGTTTTATTGCTGTTCGGAATACGCATTTTCCAGAGAGTTACGCTCTTCATCGGGAATGAATTTAAGGACAAAAACCTCCTCGAGCAAATTGAAATCAACAGCAGGTTTCAGCACAATTTTCTTGAACATATTATCGAGATTACCTTCCTCAATTACAATCCCAACGGGAATTCCGCGCGGGAATTGGTTACTGTACATTGACGTAATAAACAAATCTCCTTGTTTTACATCGCTACTTTTGGGTACATGTGAAACCATGATTTTTTCACTTCCGTCATATTCCAGAATACCATCAACTCTTGAACGTTGGTTCTTTACACTTACTTTGAGCGATTTATTGTATAAGATTTGACCTAGAGAATAGTTATTGCTGACACTTACAACCCGACCTACTAAACCGTCATCAGTAACAATCGGCATACCAATTTCGATACCTTCATTTTTCCCTCTATCAAGTGTAATTGAATTCCGGGAATGTGTCATACTTTTGTTAATAATCCGTGCACTAATGAAATCCAGTTCAGGAATTTGCGACAGTTTTAGTAACTTTGTCAACCGTATATTTTCAAGCTTAGCTTCTTTGAATTCAGCGAGTTCATTTGCAAGCCTGATGTTTTTTTCCCTGAGGAATTTATTTTCGCTCTCAAGATCGAAAACGTTTGGAATTACGTTAAATCCGCTTTGAATCGTACCAAATGTTCCGATAGTTAATGCACGGATAAATCTAATCTGTGAATTGTCATTTGAAAACAGCAGCACGAGCGATACAATTACCAGAAGGGTTAAAACTAAGTACTCCTTGATAGAGAATAATATTTCTCCGAAAAATTTCAATATTAATTGAGGCTGATAATGGTTACCTTCTTAACATTACCTTTCTGTAGTTATCAATATTTTCTAGCACTTTCCCCGTTCCGCGGACAACAGCTGTAAGCGGGTCTTCTGCAACGTGAACCGGAACTCCGGTCTCTGTACTGATCCTCTCGTCAAGTCCTTTTATTAAAGCGCCTCCACCAGTCAGAAAAATTCCACGTTCAAGAATATCGGATGAAAGTTCAGGTGCAGTTTTTTCCAGAGCAAGTTTAATTGCATCAACCATAAGACTCGCTACAGGATTTAACGCTTCCCTGATCTCCTGTGAACTTACTTCGGTTATCTTCGGGACACCAGCGACAAGATCACGCCCTTTAACCTCGATAATAACCTCTTCGCTCATCGGCATCACTGAACCAACCTGACACTTTATTTCTTCAGCCGTTCTTTCACCGATTAGGATGTTGTGATTTGATCTGAAAAATCTTACAATAGCTTCAGTCAACTCATCGCCTGCAGTCTTAATTGATTCATCGTTCGCGTTACCTGACAATGTTATAACTGCAATTTCAGTTGTTCCACCGCCGATATCCACTATCATATTCCCGTATGATGCATGAACATCGAGACCAATACCAATCGCGGCTGCCATCGGTTCAGAAATAAGGTGGACTTCCTTTGCACCTGCTTGTTCAGCAGTCTCACGGACGGCTCGCTTTTCTACTTCAGTGATTCCGCTCGGAACACATATAACTATTCTCCGCGCAGGCATCCAACTATTACTGATTTTCTTTATGAACATCCTTAACATGTTTTCCGCGATTTCAAAATCGGCAATAACACCGTCTTTCATCGGGCGGATTACATTCAATTCTTTGTGAACCCTGCCCAACATTCTTTTAGCCTCATCTCCGATTGCAACTATTTTTTTTGTATTAACATCGTAAGTAACTACCGATGGCTCATTGAGAACAATACCTTTCCCTTTCATGTAGATTAAAGTATTTGCTGTTCCCAGATCAATTGCAATATCATTGGCAAACATTCCGAAAAATGGCATAAATATTTTTTGAGTGTTTTAAAAAATTAATGTTTAAAATGTCTGATCCCGGTAAAAACCATAGAGATTGAATTTTCGTTAGCTGCGTTTATAACCTCTTCATCCCTAACTGAACCTCCCGGCTGAATCACGGCAACAGCTCCGGCTTTAGCAAGCTCAATCAATCCATCTGCAAACGGAAAAAAAGCATCCGAGGCAGCAACGCTTTCCGCGAGATCATGCCCGAATTCCTTAGCTTTACTGATTGCGATTTTTGTAGAATCAATTCTGGAAGGTTGACCACACCCGATTCCAAGTGTCGTTTTATCTTTAACAAACACAACCGCATTCGATTTCGAATGTTTTACTATCCTGAAAGCAAATTCCATATCATTCATCTCAGCGCTGTCGGGTTGCCTTTGTGTAACGACCTTCAGCGTTTCGCGGTTGAAAAGTAAATTATCCTTTTGCTGCAACAGATAAGCACCTGATGAAGATCGCAGTTCATTGCTTTGTTCAAAATATCTGAACTTTATCAGTCTCCTGTTCTTCTTTTTCGTTAATAGTTCAAGTGACTTATCATCAAAATCCGGAGCCAGAATTATTTCGGTGAACAATTTATCTACTTCAACTGAAGTATTAAAGTCAATTGGCTTGTTAAAAATAATTATTCCGCCAAACGGGGAAACGGTATCGGTATTAAATGCCCGTTGAAATGCGGAAGTCAGATCAGTTGCTACGGCAACACCGGACGGATTACCGTGTTTAATAATTGCACACGCGGGAGATTCATTTTTAAATTCGCCTATCAAATCGTAAGCCGCACTTATATCCAGAATATTATTGTATGAAAGTTCCTTTCCGTGCAATACTTCAAACCTTTCGTCAAATTCATTCGAAAACATTACAGCTTTCTGATGCGGGTTCTCACCGTATCTCAGTTGCCTGAGGTTTGAGAAAATCTCAAAATGTAAATCGTTTGATGATGTGTCTTCAAAAATATTTTTCCCGTTTATTTTATAGAAATACTTCTTGATATCTATATCATATTTTGCAATGTGTTCGAAGGCTTTATAAGCATATTGCATGGACTTTTCGGGTGAACGGTTGTTAAATGAAGTAATGTAATCTGCATACTGATCACGCGAAACAATTACATCCACAAATTTAAAATTTTTTGCAGCCGCTCTTATTAACGTTACACCACCGATATCAATTTCCTCTATCGCATCAGCTATTGTAACTTCAGGGTTTGAGACAGTTTCAGAAAACGGGTACAGATTAACAACAACCAAGTCAATCGGCTCAATCCCATGTGACGTTGCTTGATTAATATCAGATTCCGAATCCCTGTTAATTAAAATTGCACCAAGTATTTTCGGGTGCAATGTTTTAACTCTGCCGTTCAATATTTCAGGAAAGCCAGTCTCCGATTCAACAGATTTAACGTTAATGCCGTTATCCCGTAAAAATTTGTACGTGCCACCGGTTGATATTATTTCTACATTAAGTGAAGCCAGCGCTTTGGTAAAATCAATTATTCCGGTTTTATCATAAACACTTACAATTGCTCTTTTTTTCAATCTACTCAATTTTATTCTTTAAAAATATCCTGTCGTCAATTTTGTGGATATTGCCGAGCGCTATTTGTTCAATTACTTTCGGGTAATATTTATGTTCTATAGCCTTTACTTTTTGGCTAAGCGTTTCGATTGTATCCGAATACTCAACTGCGAAATGCTTTTGAAAAATTATCTGACCTTCATCATAATTTTCATTCACCAGATGAACAGTAACACCGGAAATTTTCACACCCGAATCAATTACAGCTTTTTGAACAATATCACCGTACATACCTTTTCCGCCAAATGCAGGCAGGAGCGCCGGATGCACATTTACTATTCTGTTGCTGTAATTTCGAATAACTTCCGGTTCAAGAAGCTTCATATAACCCGCAAGGACAATCATTGATACATCTTTATGCTTAAGATACTCTATCAACTTCAGCGCGATATTACTGCATTTTCCGGAAAAGGCGTACTTGCTGTAATGAAAGAAACTGATACCGTTATCAATTGCAATTTGCACCGCTCCGCATTTTGAATTGTTTGAAACGAGCGTAACAACTCTGACATTACAATGATCTTTAAAGTAATTCAATATTGAATGGAAGTTCGATCCTGCTCCGGAAGCGAATACTGCAATATTCAAAGACGTAGGGTTATGAGGGATAAATTAATCAGATTAGAATTCTATTACAATCTATGTTTTATTGTATTTTTTGAAATTCTGTAGCTAAATTCAAAGCCCTGTAACAAAGAATTAACTTACAACCGCTCAGAATCTCGCATTAAATCCAATTGTCGGTAATATGGGAATCATTCCGATAGTCTTCCGCTTTACTGCGTAATCGGAGGTTAATGAATAATCGTATCCGATAATATTTTTTCGGTTATAAACATTCATAACGTCAAGATAGAAAGTCCAGTCAGCATTCCAGAATTTTGTAAATGCGCTCAACCGCAGGTCTAATCTATGATAAGCCGGTCGGATACTTTTATATTTATCCGATTCGTCCCCAAAGTCAAGGTTGAAAACAACTTTATTTGTAAGCGGATTAACTACTATAGAATCGTTTACAATTCTGGGGATTATACCTTTAGGCTCGGTATATGGAAAGTTTGATGAATATGACCATCGTGCGCCAAGCTCAAGCCAACTGTTAATCCTGTAATTCAAAACAAGTTTAAAAACATGCCGTAGATCGAACCTGTACGGTAAGACAATATCACCTCTTTGTCTGTCTGAATAGGAATAAGAATAATTTAGCCAACCGTAAAACTTATCGTCCGGATTTGAATATTTCTTTTCCAATGAAATCTCAATCCCAACAGCTTTTCCGCTTCCCTCATTGACCGGTAATGAGGTCAATGAATCATACGGGATTTTAAAATCTGACCTTATCCAGTTATGCGGGTTACTGATATATTCGGGGGACGTGTTATTTTCATTTGCTAATTTAAATTTATACTTGTAGCCGGTGAGCTTTTGCTGCACAATTAAATTATCAAATCGTTTGTAATACCCTTCAACTTTTGCAAGCCAGGAATTATTTATCCACCGTTCAAGACTGAGCACAAAATGAACTGCGCGCTCTGGTTTCAGTTTACTCCCTGAGTCACCTGTTAAATCAAAAAATGTCTGACCGTCCCTTAGCTTTTCATAACCGGGAGATTGAAAATATAAACCGGTAGAGAACCTCAATGCAGTAAGCGGATTAATAACATAACCCAGATTTAATCTCGGTGAAAGATAAAGTTTTTTGTGAAACGAATAATAATCCAGTCTTACCGATGGCTGATAATAAAAGCGTTCCCCAATACTGAACCGGGATTGAATAAATGTATGGCCACGATAATTATAATTCCCTTCAAGATTAAAATCTTCCAACAGCGCCTGCATATTCGGAAGTGATTGTAACAAAGCTTTGAATTGTTCATCAAGGATTAGCCCGTAAGAAAGATCTGTCTTGACAACGTCCAGACCACCACCGAATTGAAGATTATACGTATCATTGCGGAGAAACGATCGGTTCGTAACTGAATACTTTTTGAATTCGTAATCGGAATTAAATTCCAATCCAAGTAATGCGCCGATTTGTTTAAGACTATCCCTCTGAGCAGGTGAAAGATTTTCCTTATCAATCAATGGATCGAGGATATCGCCTTCGAATTCATTTGTGCCCGAATTATTGTAAAGCGAAAGTGTAGTTCTGGACACAAAATCCGAATTTAAAAAATAATGCCAGGAAGCCGAAATAACATTGTTATTGGTTACATCAGTTACACTAACACTATCGGGGTCCTTACGATCACCTCCCGGGATAATATCAACCGCGTCTTTGGAAAAAATACCGTTGATAAAAAACTTATGCTTCTTAAACGGACCGAAGGCAACCTTCATCTGTAAATCTTCAAATGACGGGAATGCGGAATCCTCCGTTATCAAACCGGTACTTTTAGCAAACGGCCCTATAATCAGATCGTAATACGTTCTCCTTGTGGAAAGCATCCAGGAGCCGGGGAGATTAAACGGATTTCTCCCTTCTGCAATTAAGTTCGCATTTGCAATATTTATGTTCGACGTAAGTGCAAAGTCAACATCAGACCTGCCTTCCCGGTTTGTTACATCCAGGACGGCGGATAACCTATCGCCGTACATTGAAGGAAATCCACCTGTAATTAACGTAATATCATTGAGCGTCTCAGGATTGAACATGCTAACAAGCCCATATAGCCTGTAAGGATTAAATATTTCCACATCATCCATAATTATTAAATTCTGGTCCGGTCCTGAACCGCGGATTACAAGCTGAGAAGTAAAATCATTCGGAGTTGATACACCGGGTAGCGACTGAAGTGACCGCAAAACGTCTTCTACTGCACCCGGAAGTTTCTTGACGTCTTTAGGTGAAATGTTTATTAAGCTTGTTCTTAGGTCATCCTGCGCTTGCCTGAATTTACCTTCTACCGTGATTTCTTCAGTAACAAAACCGGTGCGCAACATTTCGATTTTCAAAGTCCGGGACTCGTTCTCGTGTAAAACTAAATCTTCTATCTCATATAACTCGTACCCTTCCTTTTCAAAACGAATGGAATATATTCCGTGTGATAGTTTAACCAAAAATGTACCATCATATTTTGAGTTCTCTTTAATACTTCTTCCTGTTCTGGAATTAATAAATGTAATCTGGACATAAGGTAATATGGTTTTAACGTCAGATGTTATAATTCCACTAATTGTCTGAGAGGAAATACTGTCAGAAGCTAAAGTAACAAGTGCAATAAAAATTAACTTTTTCAAACTTTGTTCAACTGAATTTGTCAGGTTAGATAACGAATATTTATATACAATAGTTTCAGTTGAGAGCCTATTATAACTACATATTGTTCTACCTGATTTTTACTATACAAAATTTGACTTGATTATAATTTTTTTTTGTTAAAAGTTGAACCGTCTTTACACAAACCAATCAAATAGGGGAAACAATGAAAAGTAAAATTTACTACACACCGTTAGTAACACTCTTTGTATTTTTAATTTTTGCAGGATTCACGCTAACATCATTTCAGGACGATCGTGATGTTATCGTTGATGAAACACCGACAAATTCATACGAAACTTATTTAAGCACTCTCGGCACAATTCAAACAACGGACGGGAGCGCAGTAGTTTTGCATGACCAGAGCGAGTTAGTATCAAATCCCGGAGCAGGTTTCGGTGGCGCTGATGCAAGCGCAATTACCTCACCGGGTACTACTTTCGGGTACGGGAATCAAATCACAGCAAATAACAGAATGGCTGATGATTTTACAATCCCGTCCGGCGAAACCTGGCAGATTGATTCAATCATCCTCTTCCACTATCAAACCGGTTCAACAACAACGTCCACAATCAACAACATTAACCTTCAGATTTGGGACGGTGCAACTCCGGGTACAGGTTCTATCGTGGCGGGTGATTCAACTACAAACAGGTTAACCGCATCAAACTTCAGTAATATTTACAGGGTTACCGCTACTACACTGACAAATAGTCAAAGGCCAATCATGAGAAGTCAGGTTTCAATGACCGGTACCACCTTAGGTACGGGTACTTATTGGATTGACTATTGCGCAGGTGGATCATTAGCTTCTGGACCCTGGAATCCGCCAAGAACAATTCCCGGTACGCCAATTACCGGTAACGGTTATCAACGAACAGGAACAACCTGGACTTGGGCGCCTGTACTTGATCCTACTTCCGGAGGTAACCCACAAGGTTTGCCTTTTATAATTTACGGATCAATTGTACCTGCAACCAACCCCAATTACGGTGATAACGGACAAACAGGCGACAATCTTTACTTCTTTGCAAACTCTACAGCAGGCGCATCGGGTTCACCGTCGCAGCCGACCTATCAATGGCGCACTGCCGGGGCTGACAGCAATA